>Ga0187892_10000119_pt1 | contig 186581 bp, 123 predicted proteins | sample MA1701073metaG_FD_139345 | JGI IMG/M metagenome (GOLD analysis project Ga0187892, IMG submission 139345) | Bio-ooze microbial communities from a basaltic lava cave in the Kipuka Kanohina Cave System on the Island of Hawaii, USA - MA170107-3 metaG ... | reverse complement strand
GCCCCTGCCCCGCCCCCCCCCCGCCGCCCCCTGCCCCGAAGCGACCGCGAGCCCGCCTCGCCCGGACCGGTCTCTTCCGGCCCGGGCGCCGGACCGGCCCTTGATGCGGGCGCCGGATCGCGCTACGAAGAGCCGGGGGCCCTTGACATCGCCCGATGCGAACGAAGAGACGATGATGGACCCGGCCGCCGGCGCCGGCGCCGCCGACGCCGACGCCCCGACGTCCATGAGCTCGAGGCCGACGGCTCCCGGCGCGGCGCCCACCCCGACGCAGCGGATCGACCGGGCGGGGCGGTCGCTCGGGGAGCGCCGGACCACGCCGGCGGGCGGGGCCGGCGGGGGCCGAGGCGCGGCGGCGGCGGCGGCGGCGGCGCTCGAGCCGGGCGCCGTGCTCGCCGAGCGGTACGAGGTCCGGTCCGCCCTCGGGGCGGGCGGCATGGGCGCGGTCTACCGGGCCCACGATCGCGTGCGCCGGACGGACGTCGCCCTCAAGGTCATGCTGCCCGCGCTCCTCGACCGGGAGGAAGCCGTCCGGCGCTTCGAGCGCGAGGCCGAGGTCGCCCTCGGGCTCTCGCACGACGGGATCGTGCGCGCGTACGACGTGCACGAGGACCGGGCGACGGGGCTCCGCTTCATCAGCATGGAGCTGCTCGAGGGGGTGACGCTCAGGCGCTGGATGTCGGCCCGGAGCGATGCGGCCGTACCCGTGGCCCAGGCGCTGCGGCTCGTCCGCGCGCTCCTCGAGGCGCTCTCGTACGCCCACCGGACGACCATCCACCGGGACCTCAAGCCCGAGAACATCTTCGTCCTCGACGGCTCCGGTCCCGCCCCGCGCCTCAAGGTCCTCGACTTCGGGCTCGCGAAGCTCCGCGAGCCGTCCACGCTCACGGGCGACGCCCTCGCGCTCGGGACGCTCCATTACATGGCGCCCGAGCAGCAGGCCGACGCGGCCGGCGCCGACGCGCGCGCGGACCTCTACGCGGTGTGCGTGATCCTGTACGAGCTGATCGTCGGGCGGCGCCCCGTCGGCCGGTTCCGCCCGCCGGGCGAGGAGCGCCGGGGAGTGCCCGCCGAGGTCGACGCGCTCGTGCTCGAGGGTCTCGACCCGGACCCGGCGCGGCGGCCCGCGAGCGCCGAGGCCCTCCTCGCCGCCGTCGACGGGGCGATCGCCGTCGTCGAGGGGCGGCGCGCCGGGACCGGCGGGGCGCCGCGCGGCAGCCGTCTTGCCGCGGCCGTCCTCTGCGCCGGGATCCTGGCCCTCGCGGTCGGGGCGGCCCTCTTCCCGGGCTGGATGAAGGGACGCGGCGCGGCGCGGCCGCCGGCGGGCGCGGGCGTCGCCGGGGCGGCGAGGACGACGGGCTGGCACGGGGAGCCGATGCCGGCCGGGCTCGGGCGCGGCGAGCGGCACGGCGAGTACGTCTGGGAGAAGGACGGCGCGTCCATGGCCTACGTCCCGCCCGGGACCTTCGCCATGGGCATGGAGGGCGCGGACGCCGACAACCCGCGGCACGACGTCTTCCTCCCGGGCTTCTACGTCGACCGCCACGAGGTGACGGTCGGGCGCTTCCGGCGCTTCGCCGCCGATGCCCGGTACGCGACCGAGGCCGAGCGCGAGGCCTTCGGCCTCCTCGACCAGGACCCGTGGCGGGCCGAGCGCCCGTTCTCCGCGGGCAAGAGCTGGCGGAACGCGGCCGTCCCCGAGATCGACTTCGACGTCCGGCAGACGGACGAGCACCCGGTCGTCTGGGTCTCCTGGAACGACGCCCTCGCCTACGCGACGTGGGCCGGAAAGCACCTGCCGACGGAGGCGGAGTGGGAGAAGGCGGCGCGCGGCGGCGACGGCCGCCTCTACGCGTGGGGAAACGCGGGGCCGGAGGAGGGCGTCTTCCGCGCCAACTTCGGGCCCGGGCGGGCGGACGCGGACGGCTTCGCCGGGACCGCGCCCGTCGGGTCCTTCCCCCCCGGGGCGTCGGCGTGCGGGGCGCTCGACCTGACCGGCAACGTCTGGGAGTGGTGCGCGGACTGGTACGCGGCGGACGCCTACCTCGGGCCCGACGCCGGCCAGGCGCCGCCCGGGCCGCCCTCCGGCGAGGCCCGGGTCGTCCGCGGCGGGTCCTGGACGACGCCGGAGCAGGGCTTGCCGGCCGCCGCTCGCGGCCGGCGCGCGCCCTCGTTCCGGATGGCGGACGGGGGCTTCCGCTGCGTCGTGCGCCCGGCGTCGAGGTGATCTCCGGGGACTCCCGGCGGCGCGCCGGCCGCCCGCGCGACGGGCGGGGCGCGTGGGTCGGCCCGTCGGGCCGGGCTCCGGCTAGCGGAGCACCTCGACCGGCCGCACGAGCGCCGCGCGCAGCGCCGGGAAGAACCCGGCGGCGAGGCTGACGGCGAGGCCGAGGCCGAAGACGGCGACCGCCGTCGCCGGCGTGATGGCGAAGAGGTCGGCCGGAAGCGCCGCGGCGACGCCGGCCCCGCCCGCGCCCGCGCGCCCGCCGGCGAGGCCGGCGACCAGCGTCGGGCCGATGAGGCGCAGGGCGGGCGCGGCGAGGGCGAGGCCGGCGGCGGCCCCGAGCGCGCCGAGGAGGAGCGCCTCGAGCTCGAAGACGAGGAGGATGTCGACCCGGCGCGCGCCGACGGCCCGGAGGATGCCGATCCGCTTCTGCTGCTCGACGACCGAGAGCGCGAGCCCGTTGGCGATCACGGCCCCGCCGAGGACGAAGAGCAGGATCGAGACGACGGCCGTGCCGCGGGCGAGCGCGCGGCGCAGGTCCTCGTCGCGCCCGGCGTCGGCGCGCAGGCGCTCGGCCTCGACCTCGCTCGTCGCGATGTCGGCGAGGAGGGGCCGGAGGTCGTCGACCGCCGACTCCGCCTTGAGGCCGTAGCGCTCGAGGGCCTCGTGGACGGCGACGGTCGCCTCGAAGCCGGTCGTCGTCACGGCGACCTCGGAGAGGGCGGTGTCCTGCTCGTTGCCGAAGATCTTGCCGAAGAGGCCGGCCGTCTCGTCGGCGTAGAGCTGGTTCCAGCGGTCGATGTAGGAGAGCGGGACGGAGACGCCGCCGCCCGGGACGCGCGGCGAGAAGCCGACGATCTCGGTCGCGATCGCGTTCCCGCCCGGCTCGATGCTCGGGTAGAGGAAGAGCTTGAAGTGGTGCGGGATGCGGTCGCGGTCGAGCGGCGCCAGCACCTGCTCGAGGGCCGTGCCGATCGCCGCCTTGAGGATCCCCTCGGCGAGGAAGCCCGGGCCGAGCGTCTTCTCGAGCTCGTCGGCGAGCCGCTTCGACCTCGGGCGCTTGAGCTGCTCGACGAGCCGGCGCGCGAACAGCTCGGCGAAGCGCTCGCGCATGCCCTCGTCCTTGACGGTCGCGAGGTAGTCGAGCCAGCCGGCCGGCAGGACGACGGGCACCGGGTCGCGGTCGTTCGCCGGGACCGCGAAGCGCCGCCCCGCGAGCAGGTCCTCGGGCGCGACGTAGGCGGGCGGCACGCCGTAGACCGTCAGGAACGTCGTCACCTCGCGCTCGAGGAGCGGGAACTTCTGGCCGTAGATCTCGACGGCGAAGTCCTCGGCCCGGATCCCGAGCGTCACCGGGAAGATGTAGGCGACGCCCTCGGCGTCGCGGACGCCCGGGAGCGAGCGGATGTGGGAAAGCTCCTTCGTCCCGATCCGCTCCCTCCCGCCCGAGCCCGTCCGCGGCCGGACGACGACCTGGTTCACGGGCAGCGTCCGCAGCGCCCGCTCCTTCCGCCCGAGCAGCGCCTCGTGGCGGGCGACGACGGCCCGGAGGTCCTCGAGCCCGCGCCGCACGAGCGAGTCGAGGCCGCCGTGGACGCCGAGCAGGAACGCGAGCGCCCCCGTCCCGACGGCGACGCCGAGCACGAGGAAGAGCGACCGGCCCTTGCGGGCGAGGGCGCTCGAGACGGCGAGCCGCGCGAGGTGGGGGAGGATGAAGAGGATCGCGAGGGTCATGCGATCGGCTGCCCCACATCGGCCGACACGACCCGCCCGTCCTCGAGCCAGATGATCCGGTCGCCCTCGGTCGCCGCGTCGTGGGAGACGAGCACGACCGTCGTCCCGTGCCGGCGGTTGATCTCGTGGACGAGGGCCAGGATCTCGCGCCCCGTGCGGGCGTCGAGGTTCGCCGTCGGCTCATCGGCGAGCAGGAGCCGCGGCTCGGGGACGAGCGCCCGGGCGAGCGCGACCCGCTGCTTCTGCCCGGCCGACAGCTCGGCGGCGCGCGCCTGGAGCTTGTGACCGAGGCCGACGCGCTCGAGCATGGCCGCGGCCCGGTGCCGCCGCTCGGCCGTGCCGACGCCGGCGAACACGAGCGGGAGGCCGACGTTCTCGACGGCCGTCTGCTCGGGCTCGAGGTGGAAGGCCTGGAAGACGTAGCCCACGTGGCGGTTGCGGAAACGCGAGAGCTCCGCGTCGCCCATCCCCGCGAGGTCGAGGCCGGCGACGCGCACGCGCCCGCCGCTCGGCCGGTCGAGGCCGCCCAGGAGGTTCAGGAGCGTCGTCTTTCCCGAGCCGGACGGGCCCTTGACGACGACCAGCTCGCCGCGCGCGACCTCGAGGTCCACGCCGCGCAAGGCCCGGACGGCGGCCTCGCCGCGCCCGTAGACGCGCTCGACCGCCCGCAGCTCGACCTCGTGCTCGACGCCGCTCGACGACATGGGATCGACGAGTGTACCACGACACGCAATACCCCGCTGGCGCCTTGCCTTGCGATTGGAGCGGGGATACACTTCAGGGCGTCGTGTCGTCGTTCGCCCTTTCGGCGGGCGCCTGGCGGCGGAGGCGAGCCCATGAGCGGAGTCGGTGGCGTCCGGCGGCCCGGCGGTCCGGGAGACCCGGCCCAGGCGAGCGAGGCGACCGAGGCCGCGAAGGCCGAGGCAAAGCCGAAGCCCGCCGAGAGCGCGGCGGCGGCGGCCGAGACCCCGGCGGGAACGGTCGTGGCGGGCGGCCCGACCTCGGCCGAGGCCCTGTGGTCCGCCTTCGGCGCCGATGCCCGGGTCTCGGCCTTCCTCGTCAAGCTGACCGAGTCGGCCGAGTTCAAGGCCCTCGAGATCCGCGAGAAGGAAGGCGACCGCACCACGAGGACGACCTACGAGCGGGGCAAGCTCGGGGGGCCGATGACCCCCATGACGGAGCCGCCCAAGGTCAAGGTCGAGGACGGGAAGTTCTCGGTCTCGCGCGACTTCGAGTCCCGCGAGAACATGACGCGCGTCCGCCGGGAGACGACGTACAGGGTCGGCGAGCCGGCCGACGAGGCGCTCGCGAAGCGGCTCGAGGAGAAGGGGAAGCGCCTCGAGCGCCTGAACCTGGGCCTCGGCGTCGCCGCCGAGCTCGGCCTCAAGAAGGAGGTCAAGGGCAAGCGCGAGGCGAAGGCCGAGGCCGCGCTCGACCGGTTCGAGTACCGGTCGGCCGACGGCAAGACCGAGGCCTCGGGCTTCATCGGCGCGCGCGCGACCGCGACCCGGGAGGGCCAGGCGAGCATCGGCGCCGACGGCCTCAAGGCGAAGGGCAAGCTCGAGGCGAAGGCCGGCCTCTACGAGGAGCTCGCCGCCAGGAAGACGGGCGACTTCGGCACGGTCGAGGGCGGCGCGGTCGTCAAGGCCGAGGCGCGCGCCACGGCCGAGGGCTCGGCCAAGATCGACCTCACGGGCGCCGAGGTGACCGGCAAGGTCGGCGTCGGGGCCGAGATCTCGGCCGAGGTGAAGGGCAAGTACACGACGCCGCCGCTCACGAAGATCGGCGGCCAGGACATCACGGCCTCGGTCGAGGCGCGCGGCAAGGCCTCCCTCGAGGCCAAGGCCGAGGCCGAGGGCCGGGTCGCGATCACGCGCGTCCCGCCGCAGGCGATCGTCGAGGGGAAGGCGGGGGCCTCGGCCGTCGCCAAGCTCGAGGGCGGCGTCACGCTCGGCGCCGGGCCCTTCTCCGTCAAGGGCGAGGGCTACGTGAGCGCCGGCGCCGAGGCGCAGGCTTCGGGCGCCGTCGGCTACAGCGACGGGAAGCTCAAGCTCAACTTCGGCGCGGGCGCCGCGCTCGGGGTCGGCCTCGGCGGCAAGGTCTCGGTCGAGGTCGACTTGAAGCAGCTCGCCGACATCGGCAAGGGCCTCGCCGACACGGACAAGGACGGGAAGCTGACGCTCAAGGACGCGAAGGGGCTCGTCGACCTCGGCGCCGCCGGCTACAAGGCCCAGCTCGACATCGCGGCGCTCGGCGCCAAGGCGATCGGGATCGACGCCGACGTCGTCGACGCCGGCACGAAGGCGGCGAAGAAGGTCGTCGACGTCGGGGCGACCGTCGCCAAGGAGGCCGTCGACATCGGCGCCGAGGCCGTCGACGAGGCGGTCGAGGTCGGCTCGAAGGCGGTCGACGCGGCGGTCGACACGGCCAAGGAGGTCGGGAGCGCGATCGCCGACGGGGCGTCGGACGCGTACGAGGGCGCGAAGAGCACGCTCTCGAAGGGCGTGAGCTTCATCAAGTCGCTCTGGTGAGATCGGGTCGAGATCGAGATCGAGACCGGGAGCGGGACCGGGAACCGGGGTGAGGGGTCAGACGTGGACGAGCGGCTGAAGGACCTGCTGAACGACGCCGAGGACCGGCTCCGGGCGGGCGATGTCGAGGGCGCGTCGAAGCGCTTCCTGGCGGTCGTCGGCGAGGACAGGACGGTCTGGCCGGCGTACCTCGGGCTCGCGCGGGCGTCGCTCTTCCTCGGCCTCAAGGACGAGGCCGAGGCGTACGCCCAGGCGGCGATGCACGTCGCGCCCGAGCGGGGCGAGGTCCAGACCATGTGGGGCCTCATCCGCGAGGCCAAGGGCGCGACCAAGACGGCGCTCAAGTTCCTGAAGCAGGGCGCGGAGGCCGCGCCGGACTCGTTCTTCACCCGGTACAACCAGGGGCGCGCGCTCGCCGCCGAGGGCCACCCCCGGGAGGCGCTGCCGCACCTCGAGCGGGCGACGGCGATCGACCCCGAGAGCTACGAGGGGTGGTACGCGCTCGGCGTCGCGCGCCGGGAGGCGGGGGAGGTCGGGAAGGCGCTGCAGGCGTTCACGAGGGCCATGCGCGTCTCGCCCGACAACGTCGACATCTACGCGACGATCGCCGACGTCCTGATCGCGACGCGCGACGCCGACGGCGCGCGCGAGGTCCTCGAGGAAGGCCTGGCCCGCAGCGGCGACGACGCGGCCCTCCTCGACAAGGCGGCGGCCGTCGCGTTCGGCCAGGGCGACGCCGCGGGCGCCGTCTCGTACCTCGAGCGGCTCGTCGCCCGCGTCCCGGGCTACGTGCGCGGCTGGCTCAACCTCGCGAACCTCTACATCCTGACGAAGGAGCTCGAGAAGAGCGAGCGGGCCGCGAGGCGGGCGCTCGAGCTCGACCCGAGGAGCTGGGAGGCCCACTACCACCTCGGGAACCTCTACGAGGCGATGGGCCCGAAGCTCGAGGCCAAGGCCGAGCAGGCCTACCGGCGCGCGGTCGAGCTGGCGCCGGACGACCACCGGCCGCTCGGCAACCTGGGCGCGCTCCTCATCGAGATGACGGACCGGAAGAAGAACGAGGAGGCCGTGAAGGTCCTCGACCGCGCGGCCCGCCTGGCGCCGAAGGGCGAGTGGCGCATCCCCTACAACCTGGCCCTCGCCCACGCCAAGCTCGGAGACAAGCGGCGCGCGCGCGAGGTCCTGAGGGTCATCCGCACGAACGCGCCGCCCGGCAACGAGGCCGTCGCGCTCGCGGGCGTGCTCGACGCGAACCTCTCCGAGGGGTGATCGATCCATGAGAACGACCGTCCGGGCCGCGCTCGCGGCCGCCGCCGCCATCGCCGCCGCCTTTGCCGTCGCCGCCGCCGTCGCCGTCATCCTCGTCCCCGCCGCGGGGGCCGACGAGGCCGCCAAGCTCGTCGGCTCCGTCAAGTCCGTCGCCGATGACGGCTCGACCTTCGAGCTCAAGGCCAGGCCCGGCACGTTCCAGGTCTCGACGGGGTCGGCGAAGCTCCTCGCCGGCCGCGCGATCAAGCTCCGCGACCTCGCCGACGGCATGCAGGTCCACATCCTCGGCAAGAAGCAGGAGCCCGTCCGCGACCCGAACACGGGGCGCGAGCTGCCCGGCCAGATCGTCAACGTCCACGCGATCGTGGTCGACATGGGCTCGGGGTACGCCCCGCCGCCGCTCACGCGCGAGCAGGAGGGGCACAAGCTCGAGTGGATCACGGGCGAGCTGAACCAGGAGGCGAAGGTCGTCTACTCCCTCCACGGCCGCAACGTCCAGATCGGGAACGAGCGGCCGATCCTCGAGCTCAGCAAGGGCCAGCCGGCGCAGATCGCGAAGGGGAAGGCGGTCTACGTCGAGGGCGCCCCGGGCGGCGACGCCAAGGCCCGGACGCTCGCGGCCACGCGCGTCGTCGTCCTCGCGCCCGAGATCGGGCTCGGGGAGTACCAGGCGATCTTCGGGTTCTGACCCGCCCGTCGCCTTGCGGCTCTCCCGCGGAGCACGATTCTCGGACCTGATCGCCCGCGCGCGGCGCGGTCGATCAGATGGGCATGCTCAGCCGCCTGCTCCAGGCCTTCGCCGGCGACGTCCCGGGGCTGACCGTCGTCCGCTACATCACGTTCCGCGCGGCCATGGCGGCGGTGACGGCGTTCCTCATCGGCGTCGTCATCGGGCCGCGGGCGATCCGCTTCCTCCAGGCGAAGAAGATCGGGGAGCGAGGCGAGAAGGGCGACAGCCGGCGGCTCGACGAGCTCCACCGGCGCAAGCGCGACACGCCGACCATGGGCGGGGTCATCATCCTCGCCGCCGCGCTCGGGTCGACGCTGCTCTGGGGAGCCGTCCTCTCGAGCTTCTTCGTCCAGCTCGTCCTCGTCGTGACCGTGCTCCTGGCCGCGATCGGGTTCGTCGACGACCGGGCGAAGCTCACGAGCGGCGGGCGCGGGCTCGGGGCGCGGCCGAAGCTCGCGCTCGAGGTCCTGATCGGGCTCGGCGCCGGGATCGCCCTCTACGCCCACTACGAGACGGCGGACTTCACGGCCGAGGCGTCCTTCGCTCCGGAGGAGGTCGAGGCGCGGACCGCGGGGGTCGGGGCACGGGCCGCGACCGGGGAAGGCGTCCGGGCGGCGGGCGACGGCGCGCGCGCGGGCGACGCCGCGGGGGCGACCGCTCCCCGCCCCCGCGAGGTCGCCCGCGGCACGTCCCTCTACGTCCCCTTCTTCAAGCGGGTCGCGATCGGGCTCGGCCTCGGCTCCATCCTGCTCGCCGCGCTCGTCCTCGTCGCCTCGGCGAACGCCGTCAACCTGACGGACGGGCTCGACGGACTGGCCGCCGGCTCGTCGGTCTTCGTCCTCGGCGTCTACCTCGCCGTCGCCTACGCCGTCGGCCGCACGGACTTCGCCGCCTACCTGCACGTCCCGTTCGTGCCGGGCGCGGGCGAGGCCGCCGTGGTCGCCGCCGCCTTCCTCGGCGCCTGCCTCGCCTTCCTCTGGTTCAACTGCCACCCCGCCGAGGTCTTCATGGGCGACACCGGCTCGCTCCCGCTCGGCGGCGCGATCGGGCTGCTCGCCCTCGTGACGAAGCACGAGCTCCTGCTCCTCATCGCGGGCGGCGTCTTCGTCGCCGAGGCGGGCTCGGTCCTCCTCCAGGTCGCGAGCTTCAAGCTGACCGGCCGGCGCGTGTTTCGCTGCGCGCCCGTCCACCACCACTTCGAGTTCCGCGGCCTCTTCGAGACGAAGGTGACCGCCCGCGCCTGGATCCTCGGCGCGATCCTCGCGACGCTCGCGCTCGCGACGCTCAAGCTGCGCTAGCCCGCCCGCCGCGCACGCCCGATCCCGCACGTTCTCGGACCTGATCGCCCTCGCGCCGCCTCGACGATAAGAGCGACATGGAGAAGGCTGCGCCCGAGGTCGCCCCGGCCGGGACCGCCGCGCTCGCTTCCGCCGCGTCCGACCCCGCGCCGACGCTCGTCGCCATCGTCTGCACCCTCGTCGCGACCGGGCTGCTCATGGTCTACTCGACGAACGCGATCGAGGCCGAGCGCATGGCCGACCCCACGTTCTTCGTGCGGCGGCAGGCGCTCTACGCGGCGCTCGCGGGGCTCTCGCTCGTCTTCTTCTGGCAGACGGACTACCGCGCGCTCGTAAGGAGCCGCCACTGGCTCCTCGGGGCGGCGATCGTCCTCCTCGCCCTCGTCCTCGTCCCGGGGCTCGGCCACGAGGCGAAGGGGGCGCGCCGCTGGTTCCGCGTCGGCGGGATCAGCCTCCAGCCGTCGGAGCTCGCGAAGCTCGCGCTCGTCGTCTTCCTCGCCGGCGCCGCCGCCGCCCGGGACCGCGTGCGCTCGCTGCGCGGGCTGCTCCGGATCGGGGGGGCCGCCGGAGCCGTCTGCGTCCTCGTCGCGCTCGAGCCCGACCGCGGGACGGCGGCCTTCATCGCCGCCGTCGCCGGCCTCGTGATCCTCGTCGCCGGCGCCCGCCTCGACCACGTCCTGCTCGTCGGCGGGCCCGTCGTCGCCGGCGCCGTCCTCTACATCACGACCCGCGCGGACTACGTGCGCGCCCGCCTCCAGACGTTCCTCGACCCGGACAGCGACCCGCTCGGCGCCGGCTACCAGATCCGCCAGGCGCTGATCGCCCTCGGCTCGGGCGGACCGCGGGGGACGGGGCTCGGCGACGGCCGGCAGAAGCTCTTCTTCCTCCCCGACGACCACACGGACTTCATCCTGGCGATCCTGGGCGAGGAGCTGGGCCTCGTGGGGACGCTGCTCGTGCTCGCGCTCTTCGCGGGCTTCATCTGGCAGGGCCTCCGGATCGCCTTCCGCGCCCGCGACAGCGAGGGGTTCCTGCTGGCGTTCGGGCTGACGCTCGCGATCGGGCTCCAGGCGGTCATGAACGTCGCGGTCGTGACGGCCAGCATGCCGACGAAGGGGATCAGCCTGCCGTTCGTCAGCTTCGGCGGCTCGAACCTGGTCGTGGCGATGGCGGCGACGGGCGTGCTCCTGAGCGTCGCGCGCGCCGCCTCCGAGCCCGAGCCCGAGCTCGCGACCGAGCCCGCGCCGGCCGAGCCCGCGACCGTCGCCGGCGCGGCCGGGGAGGCCCCGTGCCTGCGCGCCTCCTGATCGCCGGCGGCGGCACGGGCGGGCACCTCTACCCGGGGCTCGAGGTCGCCCGCGAGGTCGGGCGGCTCCGTCCCGACGTCGAGTGCGTCTTCGCCGGCGCCGGCCGGCCCGTCGAGGCGCGCGTCCTCGAGGGCACGGGCTTCCGCGCCGAGGCCCTGCGCGCGCCGCGCTTCCCGCGCTCGCCGCTCGACGTGCCGGCCTTCCTCGTCGGGCTCGGGCGCGGCGTCCACGACGGGATCGCCTGCGTGCGAAGGCTCCGGCCGGGGGCCGTGCTCGGGCTCGGCGGCTACCCGTCGGCGCCGCCGGCCGTCGGCGCCACCCTCCTCGGCGTGCCGCTCTTCCTCTTCGAGCCGAACGCGGTCCCGGGGCGCGCGAACCGGCTGCTGGCGCGACGCGCCCGCGCCGTCTTCGTCCAGTTCGAGGAGGCGCGGGCGCGCCTCCCGCACCCCGGGCGGGCCGTCGAGACGGGCGTCCCGGTGCGGCCGCAGATCGCCGGCGCCGGCGCCGGCGCGCGCGCCGCGGCCTGCGCCCGCCTCGGCCTGGACCCGTTCCGGCGCACGCTCCTCGTCCTCGGCGGGAGCCAGGGCGCAAAGGGCATCAACCGGGCCCTCGCCGCCCGCGCCCCGGACCTCCTCGGCGGGCGGGCGGGCGCGCTCCAGGTCGTGCACCTCGCCGGCTCCGAGCCGGAGGCGGCGGCCGTCGCCTCGGCCTACCGGGCCGCCTCCGTGCGCGCGTTCGTCGCGCCGTACCTCGAGGCCATGGAGCTCGCGTACGCGGCCGCCGACCTCGCGCTCTGCCGGGCCGGCGCCTCGACGATCGCCGAGCTCGCGGTCCGCGGGCTGCCGGCCGTCCTCGTGCCCTACCCGTTTGCGGCCGACGGGCACCAGGAGGCGAACGCGCGGGCGGTCGAGCGCTCGGGCGGCGCCGTCTGCGCGCCCGAGGCCGAGCTCGAGCGCGACGGCGTCGCCCGCGCCATCGAGCGGCTCTTCGACGGAGAGACGCGCGGCCGCATGGCGGCCGCGATGCGGGCCCGGGCGCGTCCCCGGGCGGCGGCGGCGATCGCCGAGCGGTTGCTCGCGGTGCTGGACGTGGAGGTGGGCGATGGGGCCGGGCGAGGGAGCGGGGACGGGGTCTTGGACGGGGCCCGGACAGGAGCCGCGGGGCCCGAGCACGATCACGGGAACGGGCGCGGGCACGGGCCCGGGCACGGGAGCGCCGAGGCTCTTCGAACTGGCCGTGGTGGGTGCGGGAGGTAAGGCGATGGGCAACGGGGCGAAGGTCGGGCTGGTCGGGGTGCTCGCCCTGATCGTGCTCGTGGTCGCGGTCTGGGACAAGTCGCAGGACGGGGCGAAGAAGGGGGCGCCGGGGATGGCGGTCTCGAGCGGCGCCGCCCCCGACGGGGCGGCGCCGAGGGCGCCCGCGGGCGACCCGTCGGTCCGCGTCCTCCCTCGCGTCCCCGAGCAGGGCGACCGGGTGACGGGCACGCTCGAGCCGGGGCTCCGGATCGGGCCAGCCCCGAGCCCGGGCTCGAGCTCGAGCTCGACATCCGGCCCCCCGCGCGCCTCGCCGATCGCGGCCGGCGGCGCGGCCCCCCGTCCGGCGCCGGGACCGGCGACGGCCGCCCCCGCGGCGCCGACCGCGCCGTCGGTCGCGGCCGCGCCCGGCGCGCGCCGGACGTACAAGGTCCAGGAGAGCGACACGCTCTCCTCGATCGCCCTCGCCCACCTCGGGGCGAAGTCGCGCTGGCCCGAGATCTACGAGGCGAACCGCGACCGCCTCGCGAGCCCGGACAGCCTCGTCGTCGGCCACGAGATCGTGATCCCGGACCGGCCCGGCCAGGGCGCCGGCCCGGGCGCGGCCCCGGCCGCCGCCCCCCGCCCCGTCGCGCCCGGCGCCGCCGCCACGCCCCTCGCGGCGAGCTTTCCGCCGCCGCCGGCCGGCGCGCGCACGCACGCCGTCGCCCGGGGGGAGACGCTCTCGACGATCTCCGAGAAGCACTACGGCGTCCGCACGAAGTGGCACAAGATCTTCCTGGCGAACAAGGAGCGCCTCCCCGACCCCGACCGCCTGCAGGAGGGGATGGTGCTCGTGATCCCGGACTAGGCCAGCCGATAACCCAAGGGGAGGAGTGGACTCATGCTCCGGGAGGTCCTCGAGCGCACCGGCCGCAAGGCCCCGGTCTACCTCATCGGGATCGGCGGCGTCGGCGTCTCCGGCCTCGCCCGCCTCTTCCGCGCCGCCGGCCACGACGTCTCGGGCTCGGACGCGGCCGCCTCGCCCCTCACCGAGGAGCTCGAGGCGATCGGCGTGCGCGTCCACCTGGGCCCGCCCGACGCCGGCCGCGTCCCGGCCGATGCCGCGCTCGTCGTCCACACGGCCGCCGTCTGCCCGGACCACGAGGAGATGGAGGCGGCGCGGCGGCACCGGATCCCGACGCTCAAGTACGCCGAGGTCCTCGGCCGCCTGATGGCCGAGCGGCGCGGCATCGCGGTCGCCGGGACGCACGGGAAGACGACGACGACGGCCATGATCGCCCACATCCTCCTCGAGGGCGGGCTCGACCCGTCGGTGGTCGTCGGCGGCTCCGTCCCGCGGATCGGCGGGACGTCGCGCGCCGGCGGGTCCGACATCCTCGTCGCCGAGGCCTGCGAGTACGACCGCTCCTTCCTGAACCTCCACCCGACGTACGCGGTGATCACGAACGTCGAGCCCGACCACCTCGACTACTACGAGGACCTGGACGAGATCGTCTCGGCCTTCGCCTGCTTCGCCCGCCTCGTGCCGCCGCGCGGGCGGCTGTTCGTCGGGGCGGCGAGCGCGCCGGCGAGGAGGGCGGTGGAAGGGGCGGAGGCGCCGGTCGAGACCTACGGGGTCGAGGTGGAGGCCGACTGGGAGGCGCGCGACGTGGACCTGGCCGGCGGCGAGCCGCGCTACACCCTCGTGCGGCGCGGCGAGGCGCTCGGCCGCGTCGTCCTCAAGGTCCCCGGTCGCCACAACGTCGAGGACAGCGTGGCGGCGGCGGCGGTCGCGAGCGCGCTCGGCGTCCCGATCCCGCGGATCCGCGTCGCCCTCGCCGGCTTCACGGCCGTCAAGCGCCGGTTCCAGGTCGTGTGCGAGCGCGCCGGGACGACGGTGGTGGACGACTACGCCCACCACCCGACGGAGATCGCCGCCACGCTCGCGGCCGCGCGCGACCGCTACCCGGGCGCGCGGCTCGTCGTCCTCTTCCAGCCGCACCAGCACGCGCGGACGCGGCACCTCCGCGAGGGCTTCGTCGAGGCGCTCGCCGCCGCCGACCGCGTGCTCCTGGCCGACATCTACGGGGCGCGCGAGACCGAGGCCGAGCGGGCGTCGATCTCCTCCTTCGACCTCGTCCGCGACCTCGCCGCCCGGCGGGTCGACGCCCACTACCTCGCGGACCTGGACCTCGCCGGGCGGTTCATCGCGCGCGAGTCGCGGCGCGGCGACGTCGTCCTCGTCCTCGGCGCGGGCGACGTCTACAAGGTCGCCCAGGCGCTCCGCGACCTCCTGGGCGAGCGGGAGGAGCGCGAGGACCGGGAGGAGCGCGAGGCCGCGGAGGCGCGCGAGGCCCCCGAGGCCCGGGAGCCGCGCGAGACGCACGTCCACCGGGCGTCGGAGTCCGTGTCTTGAGCGCCTCGGTCTCGAGCCCGGGAGCGAGCGCCGTCGACCGCGAGATCGAGACGCGGTTCGGGCCGATCCTCGGGAGGGACGAGCCCCTCGACCGCCACACGACGCTCGGCGTGGGCGGGCGGGCGCGCTTCTTCCTCACCCCGCGCGACCCGGACGAGTGCGCGGACGTCCTCGGGCGGCTGACGCGGCTCGGCGTGCCGTCGTTCCTGATCGGCGGCGGCGCGAACCTCGTGATCAAGGACGCGGGCTTCGACGGCGCCGTCGTCAACCTCTCCCACCTCTCCTCGCTGCGCACGGCCGGCGCCAGGGTGCGCGCCGAGGCCGGCGTGCCGCTCGCGCGCGTGGCGCGCCGGGCGATGGAGTGGTCGCTCGGCGGGCTCGAGGGGCTCGTCGGCATCCCGGGCACGCTCGGCGGGTCCGTCTACATGAACGCCGGCGGGCGGCACGGCGAGCTCGGCGACGTCGTCGAGTCGGTCCTCGTCGTCGACCGGCGCGGCGGCCGGCCGCACCGCCTGGCGCGGGACCAGGTGGGCTTCCGCTACCGCGGGACGGCGCTCGGCGACCTCGTCGTCCTCGACGCCGTGCTCGTGCTCGCGCCGGCCGAGCGGATCGAGATCTGCAAGCGCATGGCGGCGGTCCTCAAGCGCAAGCACCAGACGCAGCCCATGGGCAAGCGGAGCGCGGGCTGCGTCTTCAAGAACCCGGCCCCGGAGCGCGCGGCGGCGCGGCTCATCGACGAGGCCGGCCTCAAGGGCGAGCGCGTGGGGGCGGCCGAGGTCTCGCCTAAGCACGCGAACTTCATCGTGAACGAGGGCGGGGCGAGCGCGGCCGACTTCTTCGAGCTCGTCGCCCACGTCCGGCGCCGCGTGCTGCTCGCGCACGGGACGCCGCTCGCCCTCGAGGTCAAGGTCCTGGGCGAGCGCGGCCTCGAGGGATAGGCGGAAAAGGCCCAGATGGCGCGGATCCTCGTCGTCGACGACGACCGGCGGGTGCTCGACATCCTGCTGCGCGCGCTCGGGCGCTTCGGGCACGACATCACGCCCGCGCGCGACGCCGAGGCGGGCCTCGACACGCTCCGCCAGGGCGGGCGCTTCGACGTCATCGTCTCGGACGTCCGCATGCCGGGGCTGTCGGGGCTCGACCTCCTGCGCGAGGCGCGGACGCTGGCGCCGGGCGTGCCCGTGATCCTCATGTCGGGGATCTGGATGTCCGACGAGCGCGAGGAGGCCGAGGCGCTCGGCGCGCGCGCGATCCTCACGAAGCCCGTCGACCTGGGCGTCCTCGAGTCGGCCATCGCGCTCGCCGTGGCCGAGCCGCAGGGCCCGGGGCGGCCGGCGTCGCCCGGCCCGACCGGCGCGCCGGCGGCGCCGGCGGCGAGCCCGCCCGCGCCGGCCCATCCGGGGAACGGCCACTCGACCCTGCCGCCGCAGGCCGCCGCCGTGGCCGCGCCGTCGATCACGCGGTCGGGGACGGCGATCCCCGTGGTCACCCTGCCGGCGAGCCCGCCGGCCCCGCCGCCTTCGCCCTCGGCGGCCGCGGCTTCGCCGCCGCCGCCGCCACCTCCTCCGCCCCCGCCGCACCCGCACGCGCATCCCCCGCCGCCGCCGCCGCCCCCGATCGCGCCCCCGCCGCCGGTCGCCTTCCATCCGGGCGAGATGCCTGCGGCCGGGGTCGCGCCGGCGCCGGATCCGCGGGGGGGGCCCGCCTCCGTCCTCGTCATCGAGCAGGACGTGACGGTGCGGCGGCTGCTCGCCTACTGCCTCTCCCGCGAGGGCTACCGCGTGGTCGCCGTCGCCGACGCCGGCGCCGCGGCCGCGCGCCTCGGGGCGGAGAGCTTCGACGCGGCGATCGTCGACGCCTCCGAGGTCGTCGCCCTCCCGCCGGGCCCGTACGTCGTCTGCCTGCACGAGCCGGGGTCGCCCGTCGAGGCGGTCGACGCCCTCGAGAGCGGCGCGGACGCGCTCGTCCAGCGGCCGCTCGAGCCCGAGGTGCTGTTCGCCCAGCTCCGCGCCGGGCTCAGGCGGCGCGCGGCGTCCCGCGGTCACGGTCACGGGGGCGAGGGGCGGCGCGGGCCGAACGGCGGGAGCGGCGCGCGCCCGCAGCTCATGAGACCGGCGAGCTGAGAGGAGACACCGGAGGTTCTCATGAAGGTCCATCGTCTCGCCGTGCTCATGGGCGGGCCGTCGCGCGAGCGCGAGGTGTCGCTGCGCTCGGGCGAGGCGGTCGCGGGCGCGCTCGAGGCCCGCGGTCACGGGGTCGCGCGCGTCGTCGTCGACGGCCCGGACGTGCCGGCGCTGGCGCGGCTCGCGCCCGAGCTGGACGCCGTCTTCATCGCCCTGCACGGCCGCTTCGGCGAGGACGGGGAGGCGCAGCGGCTCTGCGAGCGCCTCGGGCTCCCGTACACGGGCTCGGGGCCGGAGGCGAGCGCGCTCGCGCTCGACAAGGTCGCGGCCAAGCGGCGCTTCGAGGAGGCGGGCGTGCCGACCCCGGCGTGGCGGACGGTCGAGACGGGCCTCGACCCGGCGCGAGCGGCGGCCGAGGTCGCGGCCGCGCCCGGACTCCCGTGCGTCGTCAAGCCGATCGCCGAGGGGTCGAGCATCGGCGTCACGATCGTCGAGTCGCCGGCCGGGATCGGCGCGGCCCTCGCCGCCGTGACGGCGCTCGAGGGGGAGGGCGGGCTGGCCCTCGTCGAGCGCTTCGTCCCCGGGCGCGAGCTGACCGTCGGCGTCGTCGGCGAGACGGCCCTCCGCCCGATCGAGATGCGGCCGCGGCGCGCCTTCTACGACTACCGGGCGAAGTACGAGCGCGCGGCCGGGACGGAGTACGTCCTCGAGCCCGACCTCGAGCCGGCCGTGGACGCGCGGCTGCGCGACCTCGGCCTGCGCGCGCACCTCGCGCTCGGCTGCGAGGGCCTGTCGCGCGTCGACATCCGCCTCGACCCGCGGGCGGGGCCGTTCGTCCTCGAGGTCAACACGATCCCGGGGTTCACGGAGACGAGCCTGCTGCCGAAGGCCGCGGCCGCGGCGGGCATCTCGTTCGGGGATCTCTGCGAGCGGCTCGTGGCGCTCGCGGTCGAGCGCGCGGCGCGGGCGCGCCGGGCGGCGGCGTAGCCCGCCGGATAAGATGGGCCGGGCGGTGAGGTGGCCATGCACCAGTCGCTGAAGCTCCACCTGAAGGCCCCGCCGGGGGCGTCGCTCTACGGGACGCGCGCCGCTCCGGGGGAGAGGGCGAGCGCCCTGCTCCGGTCCGCGGCCCGCGGGGCGGCGGCGATCGTCGCGGCGACCGGGCGCTCGCCCCTCGGGCGGCGCGCGCTCGCCGGCGCCGCGCTCGTGGGGGCGCTCGTCGCCTTCGGCGCCCACGTCCGGGAGGAGGTGCGCTCGAGCCCGGCGCACCGGGTCGCGAAGGCGAGCCTCGCCGCCACGGCCCCGCCGCGCGGCCTCAAGGCGGAGGCGATCGAGGACCTCGGCCGGCTGCCGTTCCCCGAGCGGACGTTCAGCGTCTACGACGACTTGGCGGCGCGGCGGATCGCCGGCACGTACGCGCGCCTGCCCTGGGTGCGCGAGGTGCGCGGGGTCGAGATCGTCTTCCCGGCGGGCGTGCGCTTCGACCTCGAGGTGCGCCGGCCCCTGGCGACGCTCGAGCACCGCGGGCGCGCGTACCTCCTCGACGAGGAGGGGCTGCTGCTGCCGCGCCGCTGCTACGAGGACCCGGCGGAGGCGCCGGGGCTCGACGGGCGGCCGCGGGCCGTGCTCGTGAAGGCGCCGCTCGGAGCGCGCCGGCTGCTCGAGGGGTCGCGCCTCGACGACGCCTGCATCCGCCACGGGCTCGAGGTCGCGAAGATCCTGCGCGAGGTGGGGCCGGAGCTGCGCTCGTGCCTCTCGCCGGTCGTGCGGATCGACGTCGAGAACGTGGGCGGCGCCATGGACCCGCGGCGGGCGGAGATCGTGCTCGTGACGGCGCGCGACACGGTGATCGAGTGGGGCCGCTCGCCGCTCACGGACAACCTCGACATCGACGTCGCCGAGAAGCTCGCGAAGCTCCGCAAGCTCGCCGACCGCGACCCGACGCTCGCGTCGTTCGCGCTCGTGCGCCTCCAGTTCGACGACCTCGACTGGCGCGAGCGCGCCCGGCCGTCCGAGCAGGCCGCGGCGCCCGGCGCCGGCGCCGTCTCGCGTTCCCCGTGACGGGGCCCCTCGGGGACTCGCCGCCGCCGGCGCCTCCCGAGGGGACCCCGCCCCCGTTCCCCTCACCCTCCCGATCTCCATCCCCCGCCCCTGCCCCCGCCGCTGGCCCCGCCCCATCCCCTGCCCCCTCCCCCGCCCCCGCCCCTGCTCCTGCTCCCATGTCCCCCCCCGCCTTCCCCCTCGGCCCGCCTCAGAGCGGCGCCAAGCTGGCCGTCGCCCTCGCCGCCCTCGCGGCCGCGGCCTCGGCGCTCGTGCTCGTCCCCGGCGAGGAGGCGCCGGCCCTCGACGTCGAGGCGCTCTCGCCGCTCCTCCTCGGCCTGACGGCGTTCTTCCTCCTCCTCGCGTTCCCCGTGGCGCGGGCGGGGCGGCCGGCGGCCGGCGCCGGGGCGGCGCTCCTCGAGGCGGCCGGCCTGCTCCTCGTCGTGCTCCCGGCGCTGCTCGTGGCCGCGTTCTTCTCGACCGCCGACGGCGCGGGTCTCGGGCGCGCGCTGGTGGCGCTCGGGGCCGAGGCGGCGGTCGGGGTCGGGGCGGCGGTGGCGCTCGGACGGCGGGTGGCCGGGGGTCCTGGGAGGGGGGACGGGGCGGGGGCGGGGGCGGGGGCAGGGGCAGGGGACCGGGGAACGAGGGCCTGGGAGGGAGCGGGGTGGGCGGGGCGGCTCTACGTCGCCATCGCGGCCCTGCTCTTCTTCGCCGTGCCGCTCGTGCGCTTCGCGGCGCTCGACGCGTTCGGACGCGATCTCGAGTGGCTCGCGTACCTCTCGCCCGGCGACCTGCCGGCCGCCGTGTCACGTGACGCGGGGCCCGGGCCTTCGCCCTCGGCCCGCGCGGTGGTGCCGACCGCGCTGCCCGAACGGCGCGTCCGGATCGAGAGCCCGACCGACGGGTACTACCGGCGCGGGCGGATCGCGCCGCTGCGCGTGCCGGCGCCCGCGGCGGGGCGGGCCATCTGGACGGCCGAGCCGGGCGGCGTCCGCTACGTCGTGGCCGGCGACCGGTCCTTGCTCCGGAGTGTCATCCACGGGGGCACGGGGCCGGCGCATCTCCTGGGCGGCCCCGACCCGCTCGCCCCGCCGGACGAGCGGCTCGTGCCCGAGTCGCCGGTCGAGTGGCGGGCCGTCGCCGAGCGCGACGTCCTCGTCGCGGTCGCCGCCGGCTCGACCCTGGAGGCGCGCGAGCGCCTGGGTCCGGGGCCGGTGCTCGCCCGGGTCGACATCCGGGGCCTCGCGCTCGCCGACCTCGAGGCCTTCGACGCCCTCGTCGTCGATCGGCCGGAGAGCGAGCTTTCGCGTGCCTTCGCGGCCCGCGGCGGCCTCGTCCTCAGCCGCGGCGAGAGCGCCCCGGCGGCGGTCGAGCGCCTCGCCGAGGCGCGCCGGCGCGCTGCCGACCTCGCCCCGTCCGACCCCGCCGTCGACCCGCGCTTCTACGACGTCTTCGAGCCGGTCGTCTGGCCGCGCGGACTCCGCGAGCGCCTGGCCGGGGCGACGGCGCTCTCGGCCCTGGCCGTCCTCCTGGCGGCGCTCTTCCCGCGTCGCGTGCGCGCCTTCGCCCCGGCGCTCGCGGGTCTCCTCGCGACGGTCGCCGTCTCCGCCGTCTCCCTGCCCGAGTCGCGCGCCGTCACGACCCGTCGCGACGTCTACCGCCTCCGCCCCGGCGCCCCGGTCGCGGCGCGCGAGGCGTGGATCGAGGTCGCGAGCCCGGCCGCCGTCCGCGAGCGCGTCGACCTCCCGCTCGACCCCGACGGCCCGGCGAAGGCGATCCTCTACGACCTCCCCGACCCCGCCCCCTGCGCGGTCCTGGAGCGCCCATCCGGCCTCGTCCTCCGCGGCGTCCCGGTCGGCGCGGGCGAGCGCCGGATCTTCACCCGCCTCTCCACCGCGCCCCTCGCGGGCCCGCTCGACGTCTCCGCCGACGCCGCCGGCCTCCGCCTCGTGAACCGCACCGGCCGGGACTTCACGGACGGCCTCCTGATCTCGCCCCGCGCCGTCGTCCCCCTGGGCTCGCTCGAGGACGGCGCCACGCGCGCGATCGCCCCGTCCGCGCCGTCGTCGTCCTTCGTCGAGTACGGGATCCGCCTCGAGTCCCTCGGCCGCCAAGGCCGCGAGCGCAAGGCGACCCTCCTCCGCCTGCTGCGCGGCGCCAACCTCGGCCGCGTGCGGCTGCTCGTCCTCTTCGATGCCGCGGGCGGGGCGTGGCTGGTGCCGGTCGAGCCGTGAGGGCGGGCGGTGGCGGTCCCGGAGCTCACTCGAGGATCTTCACGTACTTGACGGCCGACCACGGGATCACGACGCCGGCCTTGTACTCCGACTCCTGCACCTTCTTCTTGCGGGAGCCGTCGTTGAAGAGCGTGAAGCCGTTGTTGTTGATCGCCGTCGCCCGGAGGATGATCCCGGTCTCGGACGCCGCCGTGACCTGGCCGTCGAACGCGTACACCGCGTCGAACTCGGGTTGCGGGGAGACGCCCTCGTGCAGGAAGACGATCACCTTCTTTCCCACCGCTGCCTGCGCGACGGGATCGGGCGGAGCGCTCCCCTCGGCGTTTCCCCGGTAAGCGAGCTGGACGAGCAACGCACCCGTCGCCAAGAGGCCCAGCCCTCCCCAGATGACCTTTCGCGTCGCCATCGGTTCGTCCCTCCTCGAGTTCAGGCAGGCATCCCGCCCGGAGCAGGGGCGGGACGACCCGACCTGGGCGGGAAAGCCGCCGATCCGAGGGTCGGCGTCACCGCGCGCCGCCCGTCCCCCTCGCCCTCCAGTGTATGGGCGACCAGGGGTCTTCGCCGTTGCAAGAAGTCGCAGGCGTGCGTCCGCATTGGTTGCAGGGCGGCTTCCCGTTCCCACCCCCCGCGGGCGGGGCGGGGGAAGGGGAAGGGGCGGGCCCGGGGCGGGGGCGGGAGCGGGGGAAGGGGCGGGGGCTCGAACGGGAGGCCCGGGATGTCGAGAAGCGCGCTCGAACGCCCCGCTCCCGCGCCGGGCGCAGGCTGGAACCGACCGGCGATCTTCGCGATCATCCGCCCGAAGATCGGGTGGTTTCGACGGGAAGGTCCTCCCCCGCGCCGTCCCGCGGGAGGTGTGTTCGCGGACGCGCCGAGGCGGCCCGGCCTCGCGGCGTAGAATGGAGGGCGGACCCGCCCGGAGACCTGCGATGCTCGCGATCTACGTCGACGCGGATGCCTGCCCGGTGAAGGAGGAGGTCTACCGGGTCGCGGCGCGCTACGGGCTTCACGTCTACGTGGTCGCCAACACCGGCATGAGCGTCCCCGAGCGCGAGGGGATCGAACGGGTCGTCGTGCGCGGACGGTTCGACGCGGCCGACGACTGGATCGCCGAGCGCGTGGCCGCGGACGACCTGGTCATCACCGACGACCTCCCGCTGGCCGATCGGGCCGTCAAGCGCGGGGCGTGCGTCCTGACGCCGAGGGGTCGGCGGCTGACCGAGGACTCGATCGGCGACGCGCTGGCGACGCGCAACCTGATGGCGGGGCTCCGCGAGGCGGGCGCGGTCACGGGCGGCCCGCGGCCCTTCACCCGGAAGGACCGGTCGCAGTTCCTCTCGCGGCTCGACGAGGCGATCCAGGCCACGAAGCGGAGGCGCCCGTAGCGCCGGCCCTCCGCCGCCCCGACGGCTCTCCTCCTCACCGGGATCGCGAGAGTGCTTGCGGCCTTGCCGGTCCCGCGGCTACCTTGCCGTCAGCCCGGAGCCTCTCCGGGCCGGAAGGAGGTTCCCATGCCCCGACACCCGGACGCGGACGGCTGGCCGCCCGAGGGAGAGTCGATCGACCCGATCGTGAGGGTCCTCGGCTGGCTCAGGCAGCGGCTGCCCAGGTACCTGCCGTTCATCGTGCCGGGGATCGCCGTCCTCTGGCTGCTCTCGGGCATCTACGTCGTCGGTCCGGGAGAGGTCGGCGTCGTGCGCACCTTCGGGCGCGAGACCGTCCGCACCGACCCCGGCCTGAACTACCGGTTCCCCTGGCCGTTCCAGCGGGCGACGGTCGTCAACGTCGAGCGGATCAACCGCATCGAGGTGGGCTTCCGATCCGGCCAGGGCGCCACGCAGCGCGTGCCCGAGGAAGCGCTCATGCTGACGGGCGACGAGAACATCGTCGAGGCCCAGATGATCGTCCAGTACCGGATCGCCGACCCGTCGAAGTACCTCTTCCGCCTCCGCGACCCGGAGCAGGCCCTGCACGCGGCGACGCAGGTCGCCCTCAGGACCACGGTCGGCGGCATGCGGATCGAGGAGGTGCTCACCGTCGGCCGGGCCAAGGCGCAGGACGAGACGCGCGTGTTCGTCCAGCGCCTCATGGACGACTACGAGTCCGGCCTCGCCGTGACCGAGGTCAAGCTCCTCGTCGTCGACCCGCCCGAGGCGGTGAAGGACGCCTTCCACGACGTGGTCCGCGCCCGCGAGGACCGCGAGCGGCTCATCAACCAGGCCAAGGGCTACCAGGCCGACGTCCTCCCCAAGGCGCGCGGGCATGCCCAGCAGCTCCTGCGGGAGGCCGAGGCCTACCGGGAGCAGCGCGTGCTCCGGGCCGAAGGCGACGCGTCCCGGTTCACCCAGGTGCTGGCCGAGTACGAGAAGGCGAAGGAGGTGACGCGCGCGCGGCTCCACCTCGAGACCATCGAGAGGATCCTCCCGCACGTCGAGAAGGTCGTGATGGATGACGGGATCGGCCAGCGAGTCGTGCCGTGGCTGCCGCTCGGCTCGTCTCTCCAGCCGGGCCTGCCGGCCCCGGCCGCCGGCGTCGCGGCCCCGAAGGGAAGGTGATCCCCGTGCGCAAGAGCCGGATGTTCGGAGCCGGGGGCGCGGCGCTCGCGATCGCGGCGCTCGTCACGGTCGCTCAGACCTTCTACACGGTGGACGAGAGCGAGCAGGTCATCATCACGCAGTTCGGCCAGTACCGGTACACCGTCCGGGATCCCGGCCTCAAGATCAAGGCGCCGTTCCTTCAGTCGGTCAACCGCTTCGACCGGCGGATCCTCGCGAGCGACGCGCCGCAGGGCGAGTACCTGACGCAGGACAAGAAGCGGCTCGTGGCCGACCCGGTGACGCGCTGGCGGATCATCGACCCGCTCCAGTTCTTCAAGACCGTGCGCGACGAGTCGGGCGCGCGCGCGCGCCTCGACGACCTCGTCTTCGCCGAGCTCCGGCGCGAGGTGGCGAGCCACGAGTTCGGCGACGTCATCGGCGCCAAGCGGGAGGCCATCATGGACACGGTCGCCGAGCGCACGCGCGAGAAGGCGCACGAGTTCGGCATCGAGGTGGTCGACGTCCGCATCAAGCGCGCCGACCTGCCGAAGGAGGTCCAGTCGAGCGTGTTCGCTCGCATGGTCGCCGAGCGCGAGCGCATCGCCAAGGCCTACCGGGCCGAGGGCGAGGAGGAGGCGGCCAAGCTCCGCGCCCAGACCGACAAGGAGCGGACGATCGTCCTCGCCGACGCCCAGAAGCAGAGCCAGGTCCTGCGGGGCGAGGGCGACGCCGCGGCCGCCATCATCTACGCCGAGGCGTACGGGAAGGACCCCGAGTTCTACGGCTTCGTGCGCTCCCTCGAGGCCTACGAGCAGTTCCTCGGCCAGCGCTCGACGCTCGTCCTGTCGGCGGACTCGGACCTGCTCCGGTTCCTGAGCGGTCCGCAGGGGCCGGCCCGCGCCGCGGAGGCGCCGCCCGGGAGCCCGTGAGGCCGGGGCCGCCCCCCCGTCCGCACCCGTCGGCCGGCGAGGTGGCATCGCCCGCAAGCGCTGCGGCCGCGAGACGGCGACGCGCCCTCATGTGCGGGCGCTCGGGAACCGAACGGGAGCGCCGGTCAAGGCGGGCCGGTGTCCGGAGGCCCTCGCTCACTGCGAACGCCTGGAGCACGCCATCCGGAGGCGGCGAGGGCCCACCGCGCGGCGATCTGGCTCTGCACGGGCCGCTGGCGATGCTCGCGGTCCCGGACGTCCTCTTCCGGAGCTTTGACGAGGAGGGGCTCGACTACCTTCTCATCGGCGGGCAGGCGGCCGTCCTCTACGGGGCCGCGTTCTTCGCGCAGGAATGGCCCGGCTCGGCAAGCGGTTCGACCGGCTCGTCGTCGACGAGGTCCACCACTCCGGCGCCGGTAACGCGGATCGAACGGCGCGGGCGGAGGCTACGCCCGCTCGGCCTCCGCCAGGATCCGCGCCGCGCGCCGATCGCGGGCGAGGCGGCGCAGGTTGGCGGCCGGGGGCAGGAGGCCCCACGTCATGAGGAAGGCGCCCTTGATCGTCGGGCGGAACTCGTCGGCCGCCTCGTCGAGGGCGAAGTAGCCCGTCTCGACCTGGCTTAGGAGCTCGCGGAAGACGGCCTCGCGCAGGATCGCGGACGGCTCGCGCTCGGGCGGGAGGCGGCGCTTCGCCGACGGACCGGCGAGGTCGTCCACCAGGAAGCGGTGCACCCGGTAGAGCCGGGCCGGGTCGTCCATCCGCGGGAGCTGGGTCGTGACGCGCCCGGGGGCGGGCGCGTAGGCCGCGAGCACAGAGGCGTTGCTCGTGTTGATGAGGGCGTCGCCGTCGAGGCCCGTCGAGAACTCGACGTGGCACGAGCGCGCCTGATCCTGGAACCAGAGGACGGCGGCGATCGCCAGGTCCTGCGCGCGGTCGTTCCGGTAGAGCGTCACGTAGATGGTCGGCCGCTTCTGCTCGCCGTCTTGGTGAAGCGTCCCGAGCGGCTCGAAGCCGGCGGCGCGGAGCGGACCGTCCTGCTCCGCGAGGTAGCGCGTGGCGTCGGGCGGCAGCAGGAACTCGCGGTCCTCGGGCGCGACCGGGACGAACGTGGGATGCGCCGGCTGACGCTGCACGAGGTAGACGATGGCCGGGGCGAGGAGGTAGAACGCCGCCAGGACGCCGCCGGCGATCCGCAGGATGTCGGGCAGGTGGGCGAGCACCCAGTCCATGGAAGAGGTATAAGATGACGCCGGCCGCCTCGCCTCCCCCGCCCGGCGCTCCGGCCACGGCGGCCCTCACGAGCACCGCCCTCTGCGGCTTCGCCGCCAACTCGCTCCTCTGCCGGCTCGCCCTCGGGTCGCGGGCGATCGATCCCGCGAGCTTCACGAGCGTCCGGCTCCTCACGGGGGCGGTCGCCCTCGCCGGCCTCGTCGTCCTCACGTTCCCGGGGCTCCACGCCCCCGACCCGCTCGGCGTGGGCCTCATGGCGGGGGCGGGCATCGCCTGGGGGATCTACTCGCTGCGCGGCCGCGGCACCGAGCGGCCGCTGGCGGCGACGGCCGGCAACTTCGCCCGCACGCTGCCGTTCGTCGTCGCCCTCGAGGGGATCGGGGTCGCCGCCGCCGGCGCCCACGCCTCCGCGCGCGGCCTCGCCCTCGCGGCGGCGTCGGGGGCGCTCGCCTCCGGGATCGGCTACGCCTTCTGGTACGCCGCCCTCCGGGGCCTGACGGCGACGCGGGCGGCCGTCGCCCAGCTCGCCGTCCCCGCGCTGGCGGCGACGGGCGGGGTCATCATCCTCGGGGAGACGGTGACGGCGCGGCTCGTGGCGGGCGGGGCGGCCGTGCTGGGCGGCGTGGCGCTGGCGGTCGCGCGGCGGACGCGCTAGGTCGGGGCGCGCCCGGCGCGAGCGATCGACATCGCGGTCACGAGGGCGTGCAGCCGGGCGAGCCGGTGGCGCACGCGCGCGATGTCCGGGCGGTCCTCGACGAGCGCGCCGAGGCCGGCGTCCGCGAGGGCGACGGAGACGTCGCGCTCGATCGCGTCGGCCTTCGGCCCGGGGCGGGCGCCGGCGCCGCTGCGGACCGCGCGCTCCACCAGCTTGCGGATGGCGGCGAGGTCGGCGGCGACGTAGCCCGGATCATCCGGCCCCTTCGTGACGAGAGAGGCGGCGAGCCGCGTGAGGCGCTCGCCCATGCCCTCGTCAGCGGACGGGCTCGGGGAGGAAGAGCTCATCGACATAGATGTCCTTCTTCTTGCTCCATTTCTCGTCGAGGAGGGTCTCGACGAACCGGCCCGTCGTGAGCTCCTTGTCCGAGGCCCACCCGGTGCGCCCGGTCCAGGGGTCGGAGACGAGGAAGCGCCGGTCGTCCCCCTCGCCCGTGACCGCCGTGAAGATCAGCCAGTGCGCCGGCTCGGTGACGCCGAACGGGACGTCGGCGCCGCGCCGGAGCGCCTTCTCGAGGTCGTCGAGGTGCTTCTTCAGGCCCTTGGGCCCGAGCCCGTCCTCGCCGCCGGCCTGCCTGTAACGGTGACCGGTGACCGGCGTCAGGTGCTTCGCCAGAGACTTCCCGAGCTCCGGGGCGGTGAGCCCCTGGTCCTCGCGCACGTCCGTGGCGCGGATCTCGGCGATCTCGGCCTCGGTCGGGAAGCCGCCGGCGTACGCTCGCAGGGCCGCGAGGGCGCGCTTCGCCCGGTCGTCGAGCGGTCCCTCGCCGTCGGCGTGAGCGAGGAGGGCCTTGCGGTCGGCGCCCTTGATCTCGCCGCTCTCCTTGAGGCGGCCGAGGCCGTTCTTGAGGCGGGAGAGGTTGTACTCGACGCGCCGCGAGAAGGCGGCGCTCTTGTGCTCCGCCAGGAGCTCCGCCTGGAAGCGGCCGGCGAGGTCGCGGGACTCCATCGACTGGACGCCCTCGTCGTTCAGGGCGAAGGCCTGGACGGGGTCCTCCTCGGCGATCGCGATCAGGATCGACGTCGAGCCGCAGCTCCCGGTGAAGCGCTGGAGGATGCCGTCGTTGTCCCCGCGGCTGTCGCCCTGCCCGCGGGCGTGGACGACGCCGCGCCGCTCGTCCCAGGCCGTGGCGTCGAACTCGCTCGTCGAGACGCGCGAGTCGAGGTCGACGACGGTCGCCTTCGCGAGGAGGGTCGCCCCGTCCTCGCCCGAGACGCGGCGGGCGAACGCCGAGAGCGTCGCCAGCGCCGTCGATCGCGCCGACTCGGCCGACCTCGACGTCTTCGGGTGGGCGAGGACGGCGGCTCGCGAAGCCGCGGCCTTCAGGTAGAGGGCCCGGCCGAGGGCCGCGTCGGGGCCGCGGATCCCGGCCAGGTCGGCCGCCATGGCCGCCCGGACCTCGGGGGAGGCGGTCGACAGCAGCTTCTCGACCCGCTTCGCCTGGTCGGAGCTGATGACGCGCTCGGTCCCCTCGGGGCCCGAGCTCTTGCGCGTCTTCCGCCCGGTCTCGACCGCGTCGGCCGCGAGGGCGTCGAGGTCCGGGCCCCGCTTCGCGGTGACGGTGTTCGCCTCGGCGAGCCCCGCCGACCCCGGACCCCGGATCCCGGCCTCGTCATCCGGCGGCAGCGTCCCCGCCGCCCCCGATCCGCCCGTCACGCGCATGCCATCCCCTCTCGCGATGCGGAAACAGTACGACATCTTACATAGACGGCCAAGCCCCCGCCCGGCATCCACCGCCGTCGAGTCCCCGGCCGACTCTCCCTGTCGCCGCGAGGAGCGGGACGGTACCCTGAGGGGGTGGCGGACGGCGGCGACGCGACGGGGACCCCGGGCCGGGCGCGGCTCGTCGCCCGGGCGGCGCGGCTCGTCGCGGCGGCCGGTGCGCTCGGGGTCTCGCTCCTCGCCGTCCTCGAGGCCCCGGTCTCCTTCCTCTGGAAGCCGGCGATCGCCGCGACCGAGCTCGGGCACCTGGTCGGCGCGGTCGCGCTCGGGCTCGCACTCGCGGCCCTGCCCGGCGCCCGGCGGCGGTCGGGCCGCGTCGCCCTCGGGCTCGCGCTGGCGGCGGCCGCCCTGTCGACGACGCCGCTCCTGAGGGCCCGTCCGGTCGCCCGCGACCTGCCGGCGCGCCTGGCGGCGGCCTTCGGCGAGGCCGCGCCCCGCTCCTTCCCGGACGCCCCGGCGCGGCCGGCGCCGCTCGTCCCCGGCGACCTGCTCGCGATCGAGTCGCCGGCCGTCGCCGTGTCGACACACGTCTACCGCGAGGTCGAGGGGCAGACGCTCCGGCTCGACCTCTACCGGCGCGAGGGCGCGCGGGACGCGGCCGCCGCCCCGGATCCCGTCGTCCTCGCGATCCACGGCGGCTCCTGGCGCGCGGGCGACCGCACCCAGCTCCCCGATGCCTACCGCTACCTCGCGGCGCGCGGCCACGCGGTCGCCGCGATCGACACGCGGCTCGCGCCCCGCTTCCCGTTCCCGGCGGCGCGGGACGACGTCCGCGCCGCGGTCGCCTGGCTCGGGGCCGAGGCCGGGGCCGGGCGCCTCGGCGCCGTGGACGCCTCGCGCATCGTCCTCTACGGCCGGTCGGCGGGCGGACATCTCGCGCTCCTCGTCGCCTACGACGCGCCCGACCCCGCGATCCGGGGCGTCGTCGCCCTCTACGCTCCGAGCGACCTCGTCTGGAGCTGGGAGAACCCGGCGAACCCCCTCGTCCACGACAGCCACGGCGCGCTGCGCGACTTCCTCGGCGGCGCGCCGGCCGACGCCCCCGAGCGCTACCGCGCCGCCTCGCCGCTCGGCTTCGTCCGCGCGGGCGTGCCGCCGACCCTCCTCATCCACGGCGGGCGCGACGAGCTCGTGCGGGCCGAGCAGAGCGCCCGCCTCGCCGCCCGCCTCGCGGCCGCGGGCGTTCCGCACCTCCACCTCGAGCTGCCGTGGGCGACGCACGGCTGCGAGGCGAGCCTCGCCGGCCCGAGCGGGCAGCTCACGCTGTACGCGGTCGAGAGGTTCCTGGCGGCGGTCGCGAGGTGAGGGAGAGAGCGGGCGAGGGCCAGCGACGGGGGAGAGGGCCGCTCCCTTCTCTCCGTGTCTACGGCTCGCGGCCCCCCGCTTCTCGCAGGAGCGCGATCATCTCGTCGTTCCCGCGCCGGAGGCCCGCGGCCGCGAGCGCGTTCTCCCCTCGCCGGTCCGGGTGATTCGGGTCGGCGCCGTGGCGGAGGAGGAGCCTCGCGAGGTCGACCCTCCCGCCCCGAGCCGCCGCCAGCAGCGCGGTGCCGCCCCACGCATCCTCGGCGTCGACCCGCGCGCCGCGGGCGATCAGGGCCTCCACGATCTCGGTCCCCGGGCGGACCATGGCGCGCATGAGGGCGGTGTGGCCGCCGCTCGCCGTCGGCGCGTCCGGGTCGGCGCCGCGGTCGAGCAAGAGCCTGACGATCGCCGGGCCTCCCCAGTTCACGGCCGCGTAGATCGCCGGCGCGCCGTCCTTGTCCCGGGCGTTCGCGTCGAGCCCGGCGTCGAGCGCGGCCCGCACGCGGTCCTCCTTCTTCGAGCGGATCGCCTCGAAGAGGACGGCGGGGTCGACGGCCGGCCGGATCCCGTGGGCCGCGAGGAGCCGGGCGACCTCGGGGTCGGCGCCTTCGAGCGCGGCCGCCTTCACCTCGGCGCGGAGCCCGCGCCGCAGCAGCTCGCCCAGCATCTCGACGTTCCGGCCCTCGATCGCGTGGAGGAGGGCGTTCCGGTCCTTCGCGTCCTGGTGGTCGACGACGGCGTTCGCGTCGAGGAGGACCTGCGCCAGCTCGTTGCGCCCGTCGCGGATGGCGTGGAAGAGCGGCGTCATCCCGTCGTCGTCGACGAGGTCCGGGTCGGCGCCCAGCTCGAGCAGCGCCCGCACGGCCTCGAGCGGCGGGCGCGGGAGGCTCATGGCGGCGAGGAGCGCCTCCTGGCGCTGCTCGGCCGTCAGCGGGAGGGCGCGCAGCATCTCGACCTGGTTCGCCTCGGCCGCCAGCATGGCCGCGGTCTTGCCGTCCCGGTCGCGCGCCTCGATGCCGGCGCCTCGCGAGAGCAGCTCGCGCGCGATCTCGAGCCGCCCGCCCTCGGCCGCGAAGGCGAGCGCCGTCCGGCCGTGCTCGTTCGTCTCGTCGACCTCGGCCCCGGCGTCGACCAGGGCCCGCGTCGCCTCGAGGTCGCCCCGCAGGGCCGCGGCCATGAGCGGCGTGCGGTCGCGGATCGCGTCCCAGTAACGCTTGAGGGCGTCGGCCTCGTCCCGGTAGGCCGCGATCGCGAGGTCGATCCCCTCCTTCAGCAGCCACTCGGCCTGCTCGATCTCCGGGTCCCGCGCCGGCTCGGGCGGCGAGAACGCGCCGCCGGCTCCTCCTCCCGCTCCCCCTCCGGCCTTCGTGATCCGCGCGAGCGCCGCGCGCGCGGCCTCGCCGAGGCGGGCGTCGGAGACGAGCGGGGCGACGAGGTCGCGGGCCGCGTTCCGGAGCCGGAGCGACGTCCCCGAAGGCGGCGCCGGCAGCAGGCGCAGCCAGGCCTCGCGCGCCTCGGCCGACTCTAGCTCGCGGAGGAGGTCGAGCCGCGCCCGGTACTCCGTCTCGTTCTTGAGCTCGGTCTCGCGGGCGCCGCGGAGGACCTCCGCGACGAGCTTCGGTCGCTCGGCCGCGCAGTCGTCGACGAAGCGGATCAGGGTCTCGACCGGAGGCGGGTGGTAGAGCGGGTGCCCGCCTCCCAGGCACTTGAGGCTCCACGCGAGCACGGGCCCGGTGAGGTAGATGAGGCGGTAGAGGACGATCTCGCCCATGCGGGCCTTCTCGCCCAGGTTCCGCCCGATCAGCGTGTTCGCGGCGAGGAGCGCCTGGCAGGAGAGCGCGAGCGCCCCCTTCCGGAAGAGCACGTCGGCGGCGTCGAGGAGCGGCTTCAGGCAGACGGGCGGACCGAGGCCGACCTCCCAGATCAGCTTTTGCGAGCCCTTCGGGTCCTGGAGGAAGCGCTCGGCGGCCTGGATCGCCGCGTCGCGCAGCCACTTGTCGTCGTGGCAGAGGAGCTTGCCGATGGCCTCGCCGGCGGCGTGGGCGAGGCGCGGGTCGGCGTCGCGCATCACCTCCATGATCTGGCCGGCGCGCCGCGCGAGCGTGCGGTTCACGTGGCCCCAGCCGCCGAACCCCTCCCGTGCGAGCGTCACGCGCTCGGCCAGGTCGGCGGACTGCGCGATCCGCTCGACGAGGACGGCCGTCGCCACGTCCTCGTCCTCCTCGACGATCGGGACGTCGAGGTCGAGCAGCCTGAGCCGCCGCTCGAGCTTCGACTCCGAGGCGCAGACGCCGCAGCGCACGATCGACTGGAGCCCCTCGACCGGGAGCGCGGCCCCGCAGCCCCAGCACTTGACGTCCTCGGTCGCCGTCCCGGGGTTCAGGTGCGACGGGGTCCAGTCGACCTCGACCGCGCGCCGCTCGCGCGCGACCGGCTCGACCTCCCGGAGACGCCGCTCGACGACCGACGTCCGCCCGCAGTACGGGCACGTGGCCTGCGCCCGGGCGCCGGCGAGCGCCAGCGTCGCCCCGCAGCCGGGGCAGATCGCCCGGCGGGAGACGTACATGGCGCTCGGGAGGGGGGCGTCCATCGCGGGGCGGGCGCGGACCCCTCTCCCCGCGGCGCGCCGGCGGGGAGAGGGGTGGGCGTTCCGGGGCTACTTCTTCGGCGGGACCTTCGCCGCTCCGGGCGCCTTGCGGTTCGCCTCGAGGAGGAAGTTGAGGAGCAGGTTCTGGAGCGCGTACTCGTCCTCCGGCGACGACTGCTTGCCGAAGTGCGAGAGCACGTGGAGGACGCGCCCGCCGCGCTGGCGCTGGGTGGTGGAGGCGCTCGCGCCCTCCGGCCCGCCCACGGGCAGGAAGGTGACGGCGACGGCGTCGTCGCCGGCCGCGAGCTTGCGGAGCTTGTCGCTCGTCATGAGGACGGTCACGTCCTTGCCGAGCACCTTGATCGCCGGGCTGTCCTTGTCGATCTTCCAGAACCGCTCGACCTTGGGGGTCTCGGCCGGGGGCGGGTCGCCGGGGGCGCGCGGGCCGGTCCCGACGTCGCCGCCCGCCGGGTCGTCGCCCGGATCGGCCGGCCGCCTCGGGTCGATGAACATGCCGCGCAGCAGCGGGTGCGACGTGCGCCCGCGCGCCGGCACGACGTCGACCGTGTCGTCGCCCAGGTTCTTGCCCGGGCCGACGAACTTGTTCGGCCAGGCGCGCACGAGCACGTCGTTGATGCCCCAGTCCTCGGTGAAGAGGTAGCCGCCGCGCTCGACGAAGGCCACGATCTTCTTGATCGACTCGGCGCTGAACTTGTGGTTCACGATGTCGTGCTTGTCGCAGCCCGTGCACTGGACGAGCCGCATGCTCGGCGAGCCGCCGGGCACGCACGTCGGGCAGACGCAGTGGTCGAGGATCATGGTGCAGGTGACGACCAGCACCTTGACGCCGTCGAGCGTGACCGTGCCCTTGTCGATGTCCTTCTTGAGCACGACCTTGTGCGGGATCTTCATGCGCGCGAGGACGTCCTCGATCGCGTCGAAGTTGCAGGCTCGCCCGGTCGGGTCCTTCTTGCAGTCCGTGCGCGCGACGAGGACGTCGCCCGGCTTCAGCTTCTCGAGGATCGGGTACTCCCACTTGCGCGCGCCCTCGAGGTCGTCGACGACCGTCCCGGTCGCGCCGGGCGTCGCCTCGCCCTCCTTCTTCGGCAAGCCGTTCGGGCGCTGCACCTCCCACCACTTCTGCCAGTCGGAGGCCCCGCCGCAGTTCGCGCCCGTGATCACCTCGAGGGCGCGCAGGACGTGCTCCTTCACCTCGACGTCCTTGCCCTTCTCCTCGCGCGCGAGGGCCTCGAGGAGGACGTCGACCGACTCGACGGTCTCGATCGCGGCGAGCTGGTCCGCCGACATGAGCCGCAGGTCGGCCGGCCCCTTCTCGAGGACGCGCGCGTGGAGCTTCGCGGCGCGCGGCGAGCGGTTCGACTGGAAGCGGAAGAGGAGGTCGCGCGAGATCGACTGCTTGGCTCCGTCGACGATCGCGTCGGCGAGCTCGAGGACGCCGGCCTCGTCGCGCACGGACGCGGCCGCGCGCACGAGCCGCCAGTACAGCCCCTCGTCGCCCGGCGGGATCTTCTTCGCGATCGAGACGAGCGTCTTCACGCTCTCGGCGCCGCCGCGGTCGGCCAGCTCGAGCGCGATCGCATCCACGCGGTCCAGGTCGCGCGCCTCGCACGCCTTCTTCAGCTCGGCCTCGAGCGCCTTGCGATCGGGCTCGTCGGCGCGGCCGAACGCCCCCGCGAAGACGAGACCGGCCGCGACCGCGACCGCGCCGATGAACAGCCGTAACGCCGGCGGCTTCCGCATGAGTTCCCTCCTCGACGGCTGGACGACGACGTCCGGGGCGTCCGACCCCGAAGCTAACGATTATAGCCGGGAGAGGGCGGACGGCTATCCAGGGAAACGAGAGAGGAAGTAACATGGGGGGCGCATGGGCGAGGCGGACGATGCGATCGTACGCTGCGACTGGGCCCGGACCCCGCTCGGCATCGCGTACCACGATGACGAGTGGGGCGTCCCCGTCCACGACGACCGCCACCACTTCGAGCTCCTGATCCTCGAGGGGGCCCAGGCGGGCCTGAGCTGGGAGACGATCCTGCGCAAGCGCGAGGCGTACCGCGCCGCCTTCGCGGGGTTCGACCCGGAGGCGGTGGCCGCGTTCGACGGGCGGAAGGTCCGGCGATTGCTCGAGGACCCGGGGATCGTGCGGAACCGCCTGAAGGTCGAGAGCGCCGTCTCGAACGCCAAGGCGTTCCTGGTCTTGCAGCGCGAGCACGGGAGCTTCGACGCCTACGTCTGGCGGTTCGTCGGCGGCGCCCCGCGCCGGAACGCCCGGCGGACGCTCGCGGAGGTGCCCGCGAGCACGGCCGAGTCCGACGCCCTCAGCCGCGACCTCAAGCGGCGCGGCTTCCGGTTCGTCGGGACGACGATCTGCTACGCCTTCATGCAGGCCGTCGGCCTCGTGAACGACCACCTCGTCGGCTGCTTCCGCTACCGATCCCCCGGCCGGCAGGGGCGCGGGATGCCTCCCGGATGAAACGCGCCTTGCGCTCCGTCTATACAATTAAGCCGGAGGAGGGCGGACGATGCAGGCATGGGTAGCGGGAGTCCTCGTGGGGGCCGTCGTGGGCGGCGGCGTCCTCGTCATGAGTGTCTCGAACAACGGCTCGGGCGACGCCCAGGCCGAGCCGAAGAAGGCCTTCGCGCCTGCCGGCGAGGCCGGCACGGGCGACCTCGAGAAGCGCGTCGTCTCGCTCGAGCAGGCGAACCGCCGGCTCGAGCAGTCGATCGCGGCCGCGGAGCGCCAGACCGAGGCCTTCCGGAAGGAAGCCGAGAAGACGCGCGACATCCTGGAGGACCTCCTCGCGGCGGGCAGCCTGCCCATCCCGGAGCGCGGCGCCCTCGACCGGGCGGCCTCGTCCTCGCTCGGGAGCCCCACGCGGACGCCCTCGGCGGCCGGGGGACTCGGCGCGCCGCCGTCGGCCGCGGGCGCGCTCACGGACAAGACGGCGCCCCCGCCGATCGTGGCCGCCGTCCCCGAGGAGCGGCGGGCGGAGGTGCGGGCGGTCATGGACCAGATGCGGGTCGAGGAGCAGCAGCGCCGCGAGCAGGAGCAGGCGCAGCGCGCCCTCGAGCGGACCCAGCGGAACGTCCAGCGGATCGCCGAGCGCCTCCAGCTCTCCCCGCAGCAGCAGGAGCAGATGGTCGCGCTCCAGCAGGCCCGCTCGGAGGGCCAGCGCCTGGTCATGGAGCAGATGCGAGCCGGCTCCGTCCCGCGCGACCAGATGCAGGCGAAGATGGAGGAGGTCCGGGTCGCCTACGAGGCCCAGCTCCAGTCGATCCTCCAGCCCGCGCAGTACGAGGAGCTCCAGAAGGTCCGGGCCGAGGAAGGCCAGGGCGGTCGGGGCGGCCGGCGCGGCGGCGACCAGGGCGGCGGCTTCGGCGGCGGCGCCCCGGGCGGCGGCGGCGGCGGTCGGGGCGGGCGCGGCGGCGGCGGCGGCGGGTTCTAGCGAGTCGGACACCGCGCCTCTCCGCGCGCTGCGCCTCCACCGCGTCGAGGTCTCGCGGCCGCCTCCCGTGAACAGGAAGGCGGCCGCGTTCGTCTACAAGGTCAGACGAAAAAACGCGCCGCTGCGGGCTCCACGCCCGATCGCGTGCTATCCTTATGCCTCTTCTGAGGAGGCCCTGGCTTGAGACGTCGGACGCTCATCATCGCGGTCCTTCTCGTCGCCGCCGCCGGCGGCGGCGCCTACTCCTGGCGCGGCCGGTCGGCCGGCGGCGCGGCCCAGGCGGCCGACGTGACCCAGGCCGCGGCCGAGCGCGGCCCGTTCCGCGTCGCGGTCGTGGCCTCGGGGCGGGTCGTCCCGAACCTCGAGGTCGAGATCAAGGCGAAGGCGAGCGGCCAGATCGTCAAGCTCCCGAAGGACGTCAGCCACCCCGTGAAGTCGGGGGACCTCCTCGTCGAGCTCGACCCGGTGGACGAGGAGCGCTCCGTCAAGCAGGCGAAGGCCTCGCTCGAGGGCTCGGAGGCGCGCCTCGTCCAGGCGGAGCGCGGGCTCGAGGTCGCGACGCGGAACCTGGCGACCTCGCGCAAGGAGGCCCAGGCGGACCTCGCCTCGGCGGAGGTGCGCGAGAAGGAGGCCGTCGCCAAGGTCGAGCGCGAGAAGGAGCTGCTCGAGCGGAGGCTCTCGACCCCGGAGGTTTACGACGCGGCGCGGACGGCGGTCGCCCAGGCGCAGGCCGACCTCGCCCGGGCGCGCGTGCGCGTCGAGGTCCTCGAGACCGAGGAGCTGGCGCTCGAGCTGAGGCGCCAGGACGTGCGCCTGGCCGGGGCCGACGTCGAGCGCGACACGATCGCCCTCGCCATGGCCGAGCGGCGCCTCGCCGAGACGAAGGTGGTCGCGCCGATCGACGGCGTCGTCTCGACCCGCACCGTCCAGGTGGGCCAGATCATCTCGTCGGCCGTGAGCAACGTGGGCGGCGGCACGCCCATGCTCTCGATCGCGGACCTCTCGCGGGTGTTCGTCCTCGCCTCGGTCGACGAGAGCGAGATCGGCAAGGTCGAGGTCGGCCAGTCGGCGGTCGTCACCTTCGACGCCCGGCCCGGCGTGCGCCTCGCGGGCGAGGTCGCGCTGATCGCGACCAAGGGGACGGTCGTCTCGAACGTCGTCACCTTCGAGGTCAAGGTCGAGGTCCTCGACCGCCGCAAGTCGCTCCTGAAGCCGGAGATGACGGCCCAGGTCGAGATCGTCATCGACGAGAAGGAGGACGCCCTCACCGTGCCCGCCGACGCCGTCGTGCGGCGCGGGCGCGGGAAGTCCTTCGTCCGCATGCCGAAGGCGGGCGGCGGCGGCGAGGAGGAGCGCGAGGTCAAGGTCGGGATGAGCGACGGCCTGCGCACCGAGATCGTCGAGGGGCTCGCCGCCGGCGACAAGGTCATCGTGAAGAAGGACGACGCCGACAGCCGCTGGCGCGGGGGCGGCCAGCGCGGCGCCGGCGGGCAGCAGCGGCTCGGGTTCCCGGGCGGCCCCGGCGGTCCCGGCGGCCGCGGCGGTCGCGGCGGGCGTTGACCTCTCGATGATCGACCGGATCATCGAGGCCAAGGACCTCCGCAAGAGCTACGAGCTGGGCGGCGCGACCGTCCACGCGCTCGACGGCGTCAGCTTCGACGTCGACCAGGGCGAGATGGTCGCGATCACCGGGGCCTCCGGCAGCGGCAAGTCGACGCTGCTCCACGTCCTCGGGTGCCTCGACCGGCCCGACTCCGGCGCCTACTGGCTCGCGGGCGAGGACGTCGCCAGGCTCCCGAAGGACCGGCTCGCCGAGGTGCGGAACCGGCGGATCGGCTTCGTCTTCCAGACGTTCAACCTCCTGCCGCGCATGTCGGCGATCGAGAACGTCGAGCTGCCGCTCCTCTACGCGGGGCGGCGCGAGGCCAAGCGGCGGGCGGCCGAGATGCTCGAGCGCGTCGGCCTCGGCGACCGCGGGCACCACGAGCCGAACCAGCTCTCGGGCGGTCAGCGCCAGCGCGTGGCGGTCGCCCGGGCGCTCGCCGGCGACCCGGCGATCGTCCTCGCCGACGAGCCGACCGGGAACCTGGACAGCCGCACGGGCGAGGAGATCCTCGCCCTGTTCCGGGCGCTGAACGCCGAGGGGCGGACGATCGTCGTGGTCACCCATTCGACCGAGATCGCGGCCGTCTGCGGGCGGCGGATCCACATGAAGGACGGGCGCATCGTGGAGGCGCCGAGGCCGGCCGCCGCCGCGCCGCTCGAGGCCTCGTCGACGAGCCGGAGCTGATCGAGGGAGCCGTGCTGTTCTTCACGATCGCCAAGGTCGCCCTGAAGAGCCTGCTGGCCCACAAGCTGCGCTCCTTCCTGGCCGTCCTCGGGATCATCATCGGCGTCGGCTCGGTGATCTCGATGCTCGCGCTCGGGGCGGGGGCGGAGCAGCAGGTCGTGTCGCGGATCTCGGCCATGGGCACGGACCTCCTGATCGTCCGGCCGGCGCAGCGCGGCTTCCGCGGGGTCGCCTCCGGGACCCAGCAGAACCTGACGCTCGCCGACGCCGAGGCGCTGCTGGCCGAGGTCCCGCAGGTGCGCCAGGTCGCGCCCGTCGTCCAGGGGAACTCGCAGCTCAAGCGGCTCGGCAAGAACGCGCGGGCGAACGTGCTCGGGACGTCGATCACCTACTTCGGGGTCCGCGCCTTCGAGGTCGACCGCGGGCGCGCCTTCACCGAGGGCGAGGTCGAGCGCGCCTCGCGCGTCGCCGTCCTCGGGCCCGTGACGGCGACGAACCTCTTCGGCGAGGAGGACCCGATCGACCAGACGTTCAAGATCGAGAACATGGCCTTCCGGGTGATCGGCGTCATCAAGTCGAAGGGCGACCAGGGGTGGTTCAACCCGGACGACCAGGTGATCGTGCCCTACACGATCGCCATGCAGCAGCTCTACGGGCTCGAGCACCTGCGCGAGATCGACGTCCAGATGGAGCCGAAGGCGGACCTCGCGAAGGCCCAGGAGGCGATCACGTCCGTCCTGCGGCGCCGCCACAAGCTCCAGCCGGGCGTCCCGGACGACTTCGAGATCCGCAACCAGGCCGAGATCCTGGAGACGTTCACGAGCGTCAGCCGGACGTTCACGATGCTGCTCGGCGGGATCGCCTCGATCTCGCTCCTCGTGGGCGGGATCGGGATCATGAACATCATGCTCGTCACGGTCACCGAGCGCACGCGCGAGATCGGCGTCCGCAAGGCGATCGGGGCGAAGGACCGCGACATCCTCCGCCAGTTCCTGCTCGAGGCGATCATCATGAGCGCCCTCGGCGGCGCGGTCGGGCTCCTCGTCGGGATCGGGGCGACGTTCGCCGTCGAGCGCTTCGCGGGCTACGCGACCGCGATCCAGCCTTCGAGCGTCGTCGTCGCGCTCCTCTTCTCGGCCGCGGTCGGCGTCTTCTTCGGCTACTACCCGGCGCGGCGCGCGGCGGCGCTCGACCCGATCGAGGCGCTGCGGTACGAGTGAATCGCGCGCTCAGAACAGGCGCGGCCCGGCCGGCTGCGCCTTCGGCGCGGCCGGGTTCGAGGCCCCGAGCTCGTCGACGCACAGGCCGGCTCGCGTTCGCTCGCACGAAGCGGACGGCGGCCGAGCAGTCGAGGATCTGCGCCGGCCACTTGTGGTCGGGTTGTCCGAGAGCTTGCTCTGGCGCGGCTTCGGCGTCAAGACTACCCTGACCCTACCCATGGCGACGGCGTCCGGGATGTCCTCCTTCCTGCGGCCGCAGGCCTCCTGCGACTTCTGCCTGCGCGGCGGCGTCGAGCTGGCCCGCGTCGCCGTGCCCTACTTCGAGGCGACGGCCGAGCTGTGCCCGGCCTGCCGCGAGGACTTCGGGCGGGGCGGGCGCCGGGCGGCGCCGTTCGAGCCGGGCTTCCGGGTCGACCGCTCGTGGCGCTGGCCGCGCCCGGATGCGGGCGATGCGCGGGCCGCGCTCGCCGGCGTCGAGGCGCCCGAGCGGGACCTCGCCCGCCGCCTCGCCGGCGCGATCGAGCGCGGGGAGGAGCTCGGGCCGCTCGCCGAGGTCGCGGCCGAGGTGCGGCGCACGGCGCGGAGCGACGCGACCGCGCTCCTCCTCGGGATCTACGCCCACGCGACGGTCGCCTCGGACCGCCCGCCCGAGCGGCGCCCGCCCCACAAGGAGAAGCTCGCCGCCCTCGACCTGGCCTTCGGCGAGTACGTGGCCGCGGCCGAGTACCCGATCAAGACGGAGCTCGGCGCGCGCATCGCCGCCCTCGACATCCTCGTCAAGCTCGAGCGCGGCGAGGTCGCCGAGGCCGAGCGCAAGCTCCGCGACGCGGGCGCCGCCGTCGAGCGCGCCCGCCTGCGCGAGCCGCGACTGCCGCTCCTCCGGGCGATCGTCCACGCCGAGCAGGCGAACCTTTCGGGCGCCGACCGGGCCCTCGAGCAGTGCCTGAAGGCGATCGATGCCGCCCCCGACGGCGACGCCTGGCGCGACGTGCGGGCCGTCGCCCTCCACGACGCGTTCGTGCGCGCGGTGGACGGCGAGCGCTTCGCGGCCGCGCGCGACGCCCTGCGGGCGTACGTCAAGCTCCGGCCGGACGACCGGGCCGCGCGCTTCGCCCTCGCCCACACGTACATGAAGCTGTCCCTCGACGCCGTAGCCCGCGAGGTCCTGGCGAGCGTCCTCGACCCCGAGGCCCGCGACCTGATCCGCGGCGTCCACGAGCAGGACCCCGGGGACGAGGAGGGCCTGCTCCTCTACGCGACGTGCCTGCACCGGCTCGGCGAGCCCGGACGCGCGCTCGCGCTCCTCGCCGACGACGAGGGCGTGGTGCCCGAGCTCCCGGGCGAGCGGCTTCGGGCCGAGCGCTGTCACCTCGCCGGGCTCTGCGCCCGCGAGAAGGGGGACCGCGGGCGGGCGCTCGGGCTGCTCGCCGAGGCGTACGAGGGGGTGAGGGCCGCCGGCGCGGAAGCGGAGCGGCGGCCGGCGCGCGCGCTCGCGAGCGACCTCGTCCTGGCCGTCCAGGACGAGGCGCGCGAGCGGCTCGAGGACCTCACCGCCGACGGGCTCCCCGGGCTCGTCGAGCTCGTCTCGGCCCACGCGGCCGCCTTCCGCGCCGACTACTCGCCCGCCGGTCTCGAGCTGGCGCGGCGCTTCGTCGCCTGGGAGATGGGGCGCGGCTTCCGGAGCTACGTGACGGGGCCCGACCCGCTGGACTCGGCGTCGCTCCCGGGCGAGCACGCGAGCCTCGCCCAGGCGTACGTGCTGCTCGCGAAGCGCCGGCTCGGCGAGGCCGTGCGCAAGGAGCGCGAGGCGCGGGCCGCCGGCTCGAGCCCGGTCCCGATCGACCTGCTCCTGACGCTCCTCGACCGGCTCCGGCGCTTCACGCGCGAGGGGCTCGAGATCACGCTCGAGGAGGACGAGGGCGACGAGGGGGGCGGGAGCGGGGGTGAGGGCGGGGGCGGGGAGGGAGGCGGGGAGGGAGGCGGGGAGGGGTCGCCATGAACGCCGCGGACAGCCTGCCGGCCGGCTTCAACGTCGCCGCGTACCTCGTCGACCGGCCGGTCGCCGAGGGGCGGGGCGCCCGGCCCGCATTCCGCTGCGAGGGGCGCGTCCTCACGTGCGGCGACGTCCGCGACCAGGTCGGTCGCGCCGGGAACGCCCTCCGCGATCTCGGCGTCGACATGGAGGACCGGGTCCTCATCGCCTGCCTCGACTCCCCCGAGTTCATCGCCGCCTTCTACGGCGCGATCGAGATCGGCGCCGTCGCCGTGCCGGTCAACACGCTCTTGCGGGCCGACGACTACGTCTACTTCCTCGAGGACAGCCGGGCGAAGGTCGCGGTCGTCTCCGCCCCGCTTCTCCCCGAGATCGGCCCGGCGCTCGCCCGGGCGAAGGCCCTGCGGCACGTGCTCGTCGCGGGCGGCGGCGCCGGCGAGGGCGGGGCCGGCGGCGCCGGTCCCGGGCTTCTCTCCTTCGAGGAGCGGCTGGCGCGCGCCTCCCCGGTCCTCGAGCCCGCGCCCACCTCGCGCGACGACGCCGCCTTCTGGCTGTACTCGTCGGGGTCGACGGGCGCGCCGAAGGGCGCCGTCCACCTCCACCACGACATGGTCGTCTGCCTCGAGACCTACGCGAAGCAGGTCCTCGGCCTCCGCGCCGACGACCGCGTCTTCTCGGCGGCGAAGCTCTTCTTCGCCTACGGGCTCGGGAACTCGGGGTACTGCCCGCTCGGCGTCGGGGCCGAGGCCGTCCTCCACCCGGCGCGCATCACGCCAAAGGGCGCCTTCGACACGATCGAGCGCGAGCGCCCGACGCTCTTCTTCGGCGTCCCGACGCTCTACGCGGCCATGCTCGCCCACGACGACCCCGCGCGGGGCGAGCGGCGGCGCGACCTCTCGTCGCTCAGGCTGTGCGTGTCGGCCGGGGAGTCGCTTCCGGCCGAGATCTACCGGCGCTGGCTCGAGCGCTACGGGGTCGAGATCCTGGACGGCATCGGCACGACGGAGGTCCTCCACATCTTCATCTCGAACCGCCCCGGGGCCGTGCGCCCGGGGTCCTCCGGGACGGTCGTGCCCGGGTACGAGGCCGAGGTCGTCGACGAGGCGGGCGGCCCGCTCCCGCCCGGCGAGGTCGGCAACCTGCGCGTCCGCGGCGACTCGACCATGGCCTTCTACTGGAACCGGCACGAGAAGACGAAGGCGACGCTCTTCGGGCCGTGGATCCGCACGGGCGACAAGTTCACCCGGGACGAGGACGGCTTCTTCTGGTACTGCGGGCGCGCCGACGACATGCTCAAGGTCTGCGGCCTCTGGGTGTCGCCCGTCGAGGTCGAGGCGGCCCTCGTCCAGCATCCCTCCGTCCTCGAGGCGGCCGTCGTCGGCGCCGAGGACGACGACCGCCTCGTGAAGCCGAAGGCGTTCGTCGTCCTGAAGGAGACGGCGACGGCCTCGGCCGCGCTCGCCGAGGAGCTTCGCGGCTTCGTCAAGGCGCGGCTCGCGTCTTACAAGCACCCGCGCTGGGTCGAGTTCGTGCGCGAGCTGCCGAAGACGGCGACGGGCAAGATCCAGCGCTTCAAGCTGCGGGGGCCCGGTCCCTTGTAAGACGGGATCGCCGGAAGGACATGCCCGACGTCGTCGCCGTGCTCGAGGTCGGCCCGTGGACGCTCGTCGCGCTTGGCGCGGTCGTCCTGCTCGCCGCCCTCGGCGCGATCGTCCTGGTGGGCGCGGTGCGGCGCTCGGCGGCGCAGGCCTGCGTGGACGCGGCCCTGCGCGCGGCCGTCGAGCGTCTGAAGGCCGGCGACGCGGCGGCCGAGCCCGAGGTCCGCGAGCGCCTCGCGAAGACCGAGGACGCGGCGGCCGCCCGGCGCGTGGCCCGCCTCGCCGGCAAGGCGGGGCGCGACGCCCTCGCGCTCGCCGCCCTGCGGCGCTACGTCGCCCTCCGCCCCGGAGACCTCGGCCGAGCCGCGACGCTCGCCGCCCGCCTCCTCGACGCGGGCGAACGCGCCGAGGCGGCCGGAGCCGCCGCTCGAGCGCTGGAACGGTTCGACGAGGAGACCATCCGGGCGCCGGAGGGCGATCCGCGCGGCCGGGAACGCGTCGAGACGCTCTACGGCAGGCTCGTCGAGGTCTACGAGAAGGCGGCGGGGAAGGCCTGGGAGGAGGACACGATCGCCGACCTCGTGGCGGCGGGCGCGTTCTCGGGGAGCCCGTGGCGCGTGCGGGCGATCGGCCACCGGATCATCGAGCGCTCGACGCGTCCGCCGCGCCGGCTCGAGGTCCCGCCTCAGGCCGACCTCCGGGCCGCCGCCGAGCGGGCGCTGGCGGAGGCCCCGGGCCGGCCCGAGGGCCACGAGGACCTCGGTCTGTACCGGCTGCGCGAGGGCGACTGGGACGGCGCCGCCCGCGCGTTCCGGGAGGCGATCCGGCGGGGCCCGGATGCCTGGCCGGCGTACCTCGGCCTCGCCGCCGCCCTGGAGGCCGCCGACGACATCCCGCGGCTGAGGCACCGGCGCGCCCTCTGGTCCGGACCCGAGGTGCCGGGCCTGCGCGAGATCGTGTCGGCCTGGGATGGGCTCACGGACCTCGAGCGCCGCCTCGTCCGCCTCTCCGTCGCGCCCCTCGCCTGGGCCATCCCGCGGATCCTCGAAGCCGGCGGCCGCGTCCACATCCTCGCGCTCGACGCCCGGATCACGGACCTGCCGCGCCTGGCCGACGCCCGGGGGAGGTTCGTGCGGCGCGACGGGCGCGCCTACGACGCGCTCGGGGGCGTGGCCGACGGAGCCCACAGCGTCACGCGGATCGACGAGCTGTACGAAGGCGGCGCCGATGGCGGATGGACGCTCGCCCACGAGTTCGCCCACGCCGCCTACGAGGTCGCGGACGCGGCCATCCTCAAGGCCTGCCGCCGGCACTACGCGCGCTTCCGGCAGACGCGGAAGGACGATGTCGACGTGGAGTACGGTCTCCGCAACGAGTACGAGCTCTTCGCCTGCGGCTACGTGAGGCACCTCGTGCGGGCGGTGCTCCCGCCGCCCTCGCCCGATGAGGAGCACGAGGCGGACCGCGCGCTCGGCCTCGACGCGTGGTTCCGCGAGATCGCGCCGATGCCGCCGGCGCTCCCGTAGCGTCCGAGCCCGCGCGAAGAACGACGGCAAGCACAGGGCGCAGAGGACCCCCGGAGGGTTGCGCTCCGGAAGGCGCCGTGAGATAGAAGGGGCCATGTCGCCCCCCGGCCGGATCGCCGTCCTCGCCCTGCGCGCGCTCGCGGGCCTCATCTTCCTCGGCGCGGGGGTGGCGAAGCTCTTCCTGATCCCGTTCGCGTCGATCCTCGTGCAGGTGGGCGTTCCCTTCCCGGGGCCCGTCGCCTGGGCCGTCGCCTTCCTCGAGGTGGGGGGCGGGCTCGTGCTCCTCGGCGGGGCGTTCGCGCCCGCCGTCGCCCGTCTGACGCGGCCCTTCGCGGCGCTCCTGGCGCTCGAGATGGCGGCGGCGATGCTGACCGTCGGCCTCCCGGGCGTGCAGGGGCGGCCGGTGATGCTCGAGGGAAGGCCGATCGGGACGGAGCCGTTCCGCATCTGGCTCGAGCTCGGCCTGTTCCTGCTGATGGTCTATCTCGTCCGCAACCCCCGACCGTTCCCGGAGAAGGGACCATGAGACGGCCCTCGCTCGCCCTCGCCCTCGGCCTCGCCGCGGCGGCTCTCGCCGCCGCCCCGGCCGCGTCCCCCGACCGCGCGTTCGCCCAGGAGGCGCCCGGCGCGGCGCCGGCGCCGGCGCCGCCGCCGGCCGCCGCCCCGCCGGCCCCTCCGGCGGCCGCGCCGCCCGCGGCGGTCGACCTGCGCCCGAGGCTCGAGGCCTGGGGCCTCCCCGTCCGCGGCCAGCACCGGCGGCCGACGTGCTCCGTCTTCACCGTCGTCGTCGCCATGGAGTACGCGGTTGCCCGGGCGCGCGGGCGCGGCGAGCCGCTCAGCGTCGAGTTCGCGAACTGGGCGGGGAACGAGGCGACGCGCCGCGTCGACGACGGCTCCTTCTTCTCCGACGTCTGGGAGGGTTACGAGGCGCACGGGATCTGCCCCGACCGCCTCCTGCCGTACGGGAAGAGCTTCGACCCGCAGGCGACCCCTCCCGACGCGGCCCGCGAGGCCGCGCGCGCCCTCCGCGCCTCGGTCCCGCTGCGGATCCACTGGATCGCGCCCCTCCCGAAGAAGCCCGGGATCACGGACGCCCACCTGGCCGAGATCAAGGCCGTCCTCGCCGCCGGCTGGCCCGTGTGCGGCGGCTCCTACCACAGCGTCCTCTTCGTCGGCTACCGCGACGACCCGGAGGAGGCGGGCGGCGGCGTCCTCATCGTCCGCGACTCGGGCGGGGCCGGCGGCCACGGGACGATCTCGTACGAGGCGGCGAAGGCGCGCTTCGGCGATGTCCTCTGGATCGAGGCCGTCTCGCCCTGATCTACCCGAGCCGCGTCGCGAGCGCGCGCACGAGCCGGTCGAGCGCCCCGTCGCCCTTCGCGAAGAAGAGCGACGGCTCGATCAGCTCGAGCTCCATGAGCACGAGGTCGCCGCGCTCGTCGCGCGCCATGTCCACGCGCCCGTAGAGCAGACCGGGCGGCGCCGCCGCCAGCGCGCGCCCGGCGAGGGCGCGCTCGTCGGCGGCGATCTCGACCGCGGCCGTCGCCTCCGCGTCGTCGGCGAACCGCGGCTGCTTGCGGACGGCGTGCGTCAAGGCGCCGTCGACCCACACGAGGCAGCGCTCGCCGTATTGCTCGACCGACGGCAGGTAGCGCTGGACGAGGACGTCGCGCTCGGCGAGGAGCGCCCGCAGGTGCTCCTCGCCCTGGCCCGCGAGCGCGCGCCGGTCGAAGCGCCGCGTCCGGTAGGAGCCCGCCGAGACCGCGGGCTTGACCACGACCTCGTCGAAGCCGCGCGCGCCCGCGACCTGCGCGAGCGAGGCCCTGGCGCCGCGCTCGACGAACGCGGTCGGCACGATCGGGACGCCGCGGCGCTCGAGGTCGGCGAGGTAGCTCTTGTGGGCGTTCCAGCGGACGACGTCCACGGCGTTGAAGAGCGGGGCGGCGCGCGCCGCCCGCTCGACCCAGCGCAGGAACGCCTCCGGGGCGAGGTGGTAGTTCCAGGTCGAGCGGATCAGCGTCGGGACGGGCGAGTCCCAGTCGGCGGCGGGGTCGTCCCAGGGGAGCAGCAGGGGCTCGATCCCCGCGCGGGAGAGCGCGGCGAGGAGCGGCGCCTCGTCGAGGTCGGGCTCGGGGAAGGCGAGGCACGTCGCGATCCGGAGTCGGCGGCGAGCGAGCACGGCCCCGGCCACCCCACGCCGCTCACTTCTCGAGCTTGGCCGTGACGCTGAGCTGGACGTTGCCCTTCATCGCCCCCGAGATCGGGCACCCGTCCTTGGCCGCCTCGGCCGCCTTCTGGAAGCCCGCCTCGTCGAGCCCGGGGACCTCGCCCGTCACGTCGAGGGCGCTCGAGGTCACCTTCCAGCCCGCGCCGACCTTGTCGAAGGTGACGGTCGCCGTCACGTCGAGGCGCTTCGGCGGCGTCCTCGCCTGCTGGAGGCCGAACGAGAAGGCCATGGCGAAGCAGCTCGCGTGCGCCGCCGCCACGAGCTCCTCGGGGCTCGTCCGCCCGTCCGCGGACTCGGTCCGCGAGGCCCAGGTGACCGGCGAGTCCTTGAACGCGCCGCTGCTCGACGCCGTGACGCGCCCCTTGCCGGAGAGCAGGTCGCCTTCCCAGGTCACGGACGCCCGACGAGTCGCCGCCATGGAGGTCTCCTTTCGAAGAAGCGCCCCGCGCAGTCCTCGCTGCGGGGCAGGCGGCCCAGGGTATGGAATCGTCGGGACGGATGCAAGGTGTCCGCGGCGGAACGGCGGCCGCGCGCGCTCAGGGAAGGAGCCGGGCGGCCGCGACGCCGACGCCCGCGCTCACGAGGATGAAGGCGATCGTGGCCGCGACCCGGCGGACCACCTGGCGCGCGCGCATGCGCAGCGGCGCCCGGGCGCCCGGCGGGCAGCGGGTCGGGAGCGGCGTGTGGAGGTGGACGGCGAAGGTCACGGGCACTCTCCGGGGCAGGATCGTGCGGGCCGGGTCGGTGTCGGCGAGCTGGAACGAGGTCATGGGGTCCTCCGGGTGGAAGGGTCGCTCGGCGGGGGTGGCCGCGGCGCCGTCTCGGTCTCCGGGTCGCAATCCGGGTTCGTCGTCGGCGGCGCGATCTTGCCCGTGACCCGCTCGGGGCGCGACGAGTCGAACCACCGGTCGAACCTCACGCCGGCGACGCCGAACAGGCTCGCGAGCAGGAGGACGACCGCCCCGACGAGCACGCCGAGCATCCGGCGTGCGCGCCGGCGCAAGGCCAGCCCGACGGGGCAGTCCGCCGTCAGCACGGTCCCGTCGGCACGCCGGTAGAAGGTCACGCACACCCGGCCCTCGGCGCCGGCGACGAAGGCCTGGGCCTCCTCCCGGCTCATGTCCGAGAGGTCGTAGACGTTGAGCCGGCACTCGGAGCAGAAGCGGACGCGGTCGTCGCCATCCATCGCCGCCCACGGGACGGCGCACGGCGCGGCGACGTCGATCGCCTCCAGCATGGGCAGCTTCCGGGGCCGGGGCGGGATCGCCCCGCCGAGGCCCGTGTCTTCGGTCTGGAACGCGGCCATGGGTCCTCCGGTCGAAGCCGCCGCCCCGCGCCGGGGCGGGGCGCGCCGGACGTCTACGCAACCGGCGTGCGCGTCCTCGCGCGCCCGACGTTTTCTCCGGAAACGTCCGGCGCGCGCGGATCCGCGGGCGCAAGCCCGACCGCGGTCGGCGCGGCGGCGCCGCCGGTCGCCGCCGACGGCCGTCGGCGGGCGCCGACGTCTCCTCGACGCGCGGCTCTCGCCAAGGTGCACCTCTCCCAGGACCGGCTGCGCTGCCCCCGCCGCTCCAGGGCGAACCCCCCGCTTGGCGCCCGCGCCGCCTCCCGGTAGGATCTCCGCCGGGGGGACGCATGCCCGAGGGAACGGCGGCCGGCGACTTCGCGCCGACGGCCTGGAGCGTCGTGCTCCGGGCGAAGGACCCGGACGATCCCGGGTGCCGGGCCGCGCTCGAGCGGCTCTGCGCCACCTACTGGGAGCCGGTCTACGTGTACGTGCGCCGGCGCGGGTCGGGGACCGAGGACGCGCGCGACCTCACGCAGGGCTTCTTCGCCCACCTCCTCGAGAAGGGGCTCCTCGAGCGCGTCGAGCGCGGCCGCGGCCGGTTCCGCTCGTATCTCCTCGCCGTCCTCTCGAACTACCTCGCGAACGAGCGGCGGCTCGTCCGCGCCGGGAAGAGGGGCGGCGGCGCGGCGCCGCGCTCGCTCGACCTCGAGCGGGCCGAGTCCGACGCGCGCTTCGAGCCGGCCGACCCGGAGACGCCCGATGCCGCCTTCCGGCGCTCGTGGGCGGTCTCGGTGCTCGAGGCCGGGCTGGAGACGCTCGGGCGCGAGCTCGAGGCGCGGGGTCGCCGCGCCCACTTCGAGGCGCTGCGGGATCACCTCGCCGCCGCCGGAACGCGGCCGAGCTACGCGGAGCTGGCGGCCCGCCTCGGGAGCGGGACGACGGTCGCGGACGTGACGAACATCCTCCATCGGGCGCGCGTGCGGCTGCGCGAGATCGTGCGGTCGCGGCTGCGGGACGGGGTCGAGAACGAGGCGGAGCTGGAAGACGAGGTGAAGGACCTTTTTGCGGCCTTCGAAAGGAAATCGCCGGGGCTTACCTCTTGAAGGTATGAAGAACGAAACGAGCGTCCGGGACGCCCGGACCGAAGAGAACGAGACCCGCAGCGAGCCCATCCGCTGCGCCGCCTGCGGCACGGAGATCGCCGCGCCCGCGGTCGGGCGGCTCGGAGGCGCCTGCCCGCGCTGCGTCGCGAGCTTCGTCCTCGCCGAGGACGACGAGGCCGCCTCGCCCGCGCTCCACGTCAGCGTCGGGCTCGGGACGCCCGCGACACGCGCCCCCGCGGCCGACTCGCCGGCGGTGCGCGGCCCGGAGCCGGAGCGCGAGGCTGCGGCGGTCGAGCCGGGCTCGACGTTCGGCGGCCTCGAGGTCCTCGGCCTGATCGGGCGCGGCGGCATGGGCGTCGTCTACAAGGCGCGCCAGATCGCGCTCGACCGCATCGTCGCCCTGAAGGTCCTGTCGCCGCGGCTCGCCGCCGATCCCGAGTTCGCGAGCCGGTTCCACCGCGAGGCGCGCGCGCTGGCCGCCCTCGGGCACCCGGGGATCGTCCAGGTCCACGACTTCGGGCGCGAGGGCGACCGCTACTACCTCGTCATGGAGCACCTGGACGGCTCGCTGCGCGGCCGGCTCCGCGCCGGGCCGCTGCCGCCGGCGGAGGCCGTCCGGATCCTCGGGCAGCTCTGCGAGGCCTTCGACTACGCGCACGGCCAGGGCATCGTCCACCGGGACATCAAGCCCGAGAACATCCTGCTGGACCGTCACGGGCGCGCGCGGGTCGCCGACTTCGGGCTCGCGAAGATGATCGGCGGCTCGGCCCCGGGCGAGGGGTCGACGCTCACGCAGGCGCACGTCGTCCTCGGGACCCCGCGCTACATGGCGCCCGAGCAGGCCATGGGCGCGCGCGACCTCGACCACCGCGCCGACATCTACGCGCTCGGCGTCGTCCTCCACGAGATGCTGACGGGGGAGACGCCGTCGGGGACGGGCGCGGGCGCCGTCGGGCGTGACGCGCGCCTCGATCCGCGCCTGCGGTCCGTGCTGCGGCGGGCGCTCGACGCGGAGCCGGAGAGGCGCTACGCCAGGGCGGGCGAGCTCGCGAAGGCCGTCGCCGACGCGCTCGCGCGGCCGGCGGCCGAGGACGCGCCGGTCGACGTCATCGACCTCGCGACCGGAGAAGCCCTGGGGACGAGCGAGGTTCGGGCGGTGCGCGTCGTCTCGCTCGAGCACGACGTGCGCGTGGAGGGGTGGAGCCTGCCCCAGATCGGCGTGCGCGGCGGGTGTGCGACGGTCCGCCTCGCCGAGGGCGACGGCGTCGAGATCGCTCTCGAGGAGGAGGACGCGACCGTCAACGTCCCCGCGGACGTGCGCCTCGAGATCGCGGCGGGCGAGGGGCGCGCGGTCGTCCGCGGGCACCGCGGGCGGCTCTCGGTCGAGCGGACGGGGGCGGGCGCCGCGCGCGTCCTCGGGCTCGCGACCGACGGCCTCGAGATCCGGACGGATGAGGGCGAGGTCGAGGTCGACGGCCTCGCGCTCGCCGCCGGGGCGGCCACGATCCGGACGCGCGGCGGGGCCGTGCGCGTCGGGATCGCGGTCGAGGCGTCGTCGCTCGTCTACGACCTCGAGACGAGCGGCGACACGACCGTCGACGTCGGGGCGATCGAGGAGGACGACGCGGGCCGCGTGCGCGGCCGAGTCGGGGACGGGCGGGCGCGCCTGCGGGTCGTCGGCGGCCCGGGCGGCTCCATCGCGATCGATGAGGCGCGGATCGCGGCGCCTCCGGCGGTCGCGGCCGCACCGGGTGAAGCTCCGGCTCCGGCCCCGGCCCCGGCGCGGGAGCCCGAGGCCGCGCCGCCGACCCCGCGCCCGCGCTCGCTCCTCGTCGAGGCGCCGTGCCCGAGCTGCGGGAAGGAGAACCCGAGCTGGTCCGACCTCTGCGCCGCCTGCGGGGCCCGCGTCTTCCAGCCGTGCCCGGCCTGCGCGCGGCGCGCGTCGGTCGCGGCCGCCGCCTGCCCGTCGTGCGCCCTCGACTTCGCCGCCTACCGGCGCGCCGCCGACCTCGTCGCGAAGGCGCTTTCGGCCGAGGCCGGAGGGCGCCTGGAGCAGGCCCTCTCGCTCGCCCGGCAGGCCTCGAAGGAGTGCGCCGGGCACGAGGCGGCCGAGGACCTCTACCAGGAGCTGCACCGTCGCAAGGTCTACTGGCTCAGGAGCCGCGAGGACGCGCGCACGGCCACTCGCGAGCACCGCTGGGTTGATGCGGCGGGGGCCTGGGGTGCGCTCCTCGAGAAGGAGCGCAACGACGACGAGGCGCTGTCGGCGCTCGAGTCGGCCCTCGCATCGTGGAGGCCGACGAGCGAGGCGGTGCTGATCGTATGGGGCCTCGTCCTGGCCCTGGGCGTCGTCATGTTCGTGACGGGCTCGCTGGAGGGGGCGACGCTCGGCGACGCCGCCCGATCCGTCCAGGCGTTGGGCAGCCTGGTCGCCGCCCTGGCGTTCTTCGTCTGCCTCGCGGTCTGGGATCGCCGGACCAGGCGCGCCAGGCTCGACGCCCTCGCTCGCTCGGCGCGGCGCTCGCGACCGGACTCATCGCGCGGCGGCGGCCCCTGATGCTCACCTGGTCCGACCACCTCCTCCAGCGGCGCGTCCTCGAGTCGGGGCTGCTCTCGGCCTCCGAGGTCGACTCCGCCGTCCGCGAGCAGGAGGACCTCTTCCGGCGCACGGGCGCGGCGCCGAGCCTGGGCGCGGTCCTCGTGAGGCAGGGGAAGCTCGGGGAGGAGGACCTCGAGCGATACGTCGACGACGAGGTCCGGTCGGCCTTCGACTCGGAGGAGGAGAGCTTCGTCAGCGAGGCGACCGCCGGCGGGGTGGACGAGGAGGCCCTGCGGGCCGCGTTCGACGAGGCGAGGCAGTCGAAGGTCCCGCGGCGCACGGCCGAGGTCCTGGCCGCGAAGGGCGCGGTGCCGCGCGCCAAGCTCGAGCGGCTCGGGCGCGGCGTCGCCCTGCCGCCGGGCGCGACGTTCGGGAAGTACCGGATCGTCGAGCGGCTCGGGCGCGGCGGCATGGGCGAGGTCTACAAGGCCTTGCAACCCGACCTGAACCGCGAGGTCGCGATCAAGGTCCTGCCGTCCGAGCTCGAGGACGACCCGGCCATCGCCCAGCGCTTCCAGCGCGAGGCCCACGCGCTCGCGCGCCTGAACCACCCGAACATCGTGACCGTCTTCGAGTCGGGGGTCGAGCGGGGGCGCTGCTACTTCGTCATGGAGTACGTGGACGGGCCGACGCTGCGCCAGCTCCTGAAGGAGAAGCGGCTCGACGCGGCGGTCGCGCTCCAGCTCATCCCGCAGATCTGCGATGCGCTCGAGTACGCCCACGACGAGGGGATCGTCCACCGCGACGTCAAGCCCGAGAACATCCTGATCGACCGGCGCGGGCGCGTGAGGGTCGCGGACTTCGGGCTCGCGCGGGTCGTCGACCCCGAGGCGCAGACCGAGATCACGCGGACGAAGGGCGTGCTCGGGACCGTCTGCTACATGGCGCCCGAGCAGGTCGAGAACCCGAAGACCGTCGACCACCGGGCCGACATCTACTCGCTCGGCGTCGTCCTCTACGAGATGCTGACGGGCGAGCTGCCCCTCGGGCACTTCGAGCCGCCGTCGCGGAAGGCGGGCTTCAGCGCCCGGATGGACGACGTGGTCCTGAAGGCCCTCGAGAAGGCGCCCGAGCGCCGGTTCCAGCGCGCCTCCGAGGTGAAGGAGGCCGTCGGCAGCGCGGGCGGTGGGAGGGGCGCGGGGGTCGGCGGCGCCCGGCGGCGCGCCTGGCGATGGGCGGCGGGGGGGCTCGCGGCGCTGGCGCTCCTGGCGGGGCTCGGGTACGGGCTGACGACGTACTTCCGCGGGGGCGGCGCGAACGGGGCCGCGGGCACGGGGGACGCGGCGAGCGGCCGGGACGGGAGCGGGGGCGGGACCGGGAGCGGGGGCGGCGGCGGGGTTGGAGTCGGGGGCCCGGGCGGGGCCGGGACCGGCGCGAACGGCGGCGCGGCCGAGGGCGGGCTCCTCGAGGCCCTCGTCCTCGCCGAGGCCGACTGGCCGCGCGGGGCCGAGCCGCGGCCGAACCCGCGCCGCCTGCCGCGGAACCCGCTGCTCGCGACCGCGACGGACGACCGGCGGGCCGTCGTCGAGCACCTGACGCGCCACGGGCGCCTGCCGGCCGTCGAGGCGAACGACGTCCGGCGCGCCTACTTCGCCGGCATGGGCGGCGAGCTGGCGCCGGCGTACGCCGTCCTCGAGATGGCCGACGAGGCCGCCGCCCGGGCCGTCCAGCGCGGCGTCAAGTTCGGCTGGGGCGCGCCGGTGTGGGCGGAGCGGCGCGGGCGCGTCCTCGTCTACGCCTACCACGAGGAGGAGCCCCGGGCGGCGGTGCCCGTCCAGCGCTACCGCTTCGAGCACCTCGTGAACCTGCTGCGCCGGCGTCTCGGGCACGGGGAGTACGCGTTCGGCGGCCTGCGCCCCTTCTACCTGCCCGAGGGCTTCGCCCCGCCCGGCCTCGAGGGGAACGGCTTCCCGGCCGTCCACCTCGGCGCCGAGGGCCTCGAGGTCATCCTCCGCGACGAGTGGCGGCTGCGCCTCGACTCGCGCGACGTCGCCTGCGTGTATCGCTGGCGCTTCGACGGGCGCACCGACGTCGGCGACGTCGTCCTCGAGTACGTCGTCGCCCGCTCCGACGAGGCCTCGTCCCGGACCGCCCTCCTGGCGCACTGGCGCAGGGCGGGCGCCGACCCGGTCGCGAGCGGCACCGACGCCGAGGTCGTCGGCGCGGTCATCGCGCGCGGCGCCGGACCCGCCCTCGAGCGCGCCCGCCCGGCGATCGCGGAGCTCGAGCGGATCTTGCGCGAGAAGCTGCGCTGACGGCCGGCCTCCGGGGTCGCTTGCCGATCGGCTCTTACAGCGCGATCCGGGCGCCGTCCTCCGCGACCTCGACGTCCGGGATCGCGCCGGCCTCCGCGCGCGCCTCGGCCGACAGGTGGGTCAGCAGGACGCGTCGCGCCGCGAGCGCGGGGCGGAGGGCGCGGATGTCCGCGATCGAGAGGTGCTTCGCGGCGCTCGGCGCGGCGCCCGGGGCGGGGGCGGGGAGCGTGCACTCGCAGATGAGGAGGTCCGCGCCCGCCGCGAGGTCCGCGAGCGGCGCCGCGCGGCCGGTGTCGCCCGTGACGGCGAGGATCCGGCCGTCGCTCTCGATGCGGTAGCCGAGCGCGACGTGCTCGCCGCTCATGTGGTGCATGGGGAAGGCCGTCACGCGCCGCCCGCCCACGTCCGCCGTCGCGCCGGGCGCGATCTCGCGGTAGGCGAGGGCGAAGGGACGGGGAGTGCGCGCCGCGTCCGGGTAGAACGCCGCGAAGGCGGCCTCGACCTGCCGCTCCAGGAAGCGCGGGCCCGTGACGGTCAGCCGCTCCGGGTGCGGCGGCTCGTAGACCCCCGCGAGGAGGATGAACGGGATTCCCGCCACGTGGTCGCCGTGGAGGTGGGTGACGAGGATGTGCTCGATCGAGGGCAGCGCGACGCCCGCCCGCCGGAGGGCGTGCGGCGCCGTCGGCCCGCAGTCGATGAGGAGGCGACCGCGCGCGTCCTCGACGAGGTAGGCGGCGTTGCCGCGGCCGCCCCCGCAGAAGGCGTCGCCGCTCCCGAGGACCGTGATCTCCATGCGACGAGTCTAAGCGCGCGGCGGGGCGGCGGCGAGCGCTTTCCGGCGCCCCGTCCTCTCGAATAGACTCTCCGGCGGATGCCGACCCTGCGACCGCGGGATACCGCTGCCATCCGCCCCGGCCGGCTCTTCGCCGCGGCCGCCCTCGCCCTCGCCCTTGCGGCCGCGGGCTGCTCGGCCGTGCCGCGCGAGGTGACGCGGAGCCCGGGCGGGCCCCCCGTCTTCCAGATCGAGCTCTCGACCTCGAACGCCTTCCTCATACGCTCGGCGCAGCCGATCCTCGTCGACGCCGGGTCGCCCGGCGACCTCGAGGACCTGACCGAGCAGCTCGCGGAAGCCGGCGTGGCGCTCGCCGACGTGAAGCTCGCGATCGTCACCCACGGCCACGGCGACCACGCGGCGCTCGGCGGCGACCTGAAGAAGGCCGGGGTGAAGGTCGCGGTGGGCGCGGGCGACTTTCCGCTCGCCGCGGCCGGCCGCAACGACGAGCTGCAACCGACGAACCTGACCGCGAGGCTCATCCGGCCGTTCATCGACTTCGAGTACCCGCCGTTCGCGCCCGACATCCGGCTGACCGACCGCGGCCTCGACCTCGGCCCTTACGGCGTGAAGGGCAAGGCCTTCCAGCTCCCGGGCCACACGGCCGGCTCGGTCGTCGTCGTCCTCGACGACGGGAGCGCCTTCGCCGGCGACATGATCCTCGGCGGCCTGCTGGGCGGCGCCATCGCGCCCGGCTGCGCGGGGGAGCACTACTACCACGCCGACCGCGAGCAGAACCTCCTGAACATCCGGCTCCTCCTCCGCGCGGGCGTGCAGACGTTCTACCTCGGCCACGGCGGACCCGTCACGCGCGAGTCCGTGATCGACGGGTTCGACCTGGACCCGGAGAGCGTGTCCCCCAGGCGCTGAGTCCGAGCCTGAGTCTGAGCGCCGGTGTGAGAGACTACCCGTCCCCGCTCCGCCGCTCCACGGTTCCCGAATTTTTCACGAAATTTTTCTTGCGTGAGGGTTAGGTTTTTGTTTATATCGCGGTCGTGAGCACGCGCAGGACTACCGGTCGGGCGATGCCTCCGGCCCGGGCCGGGATACGTGGCGGGAGGAGCGGTCACACCGCCGTTCGGCGCGTGTATCGCCTCCGGCGGGGTGCGCCGGCGTTCCGGCGCCCCGGCCGAACGCGATGATGTCGAGGACTGGAGCCCATGCCGAACCCGAGACGCGAGACCGATCGACGCAACCGCGCGCGGACCGCCGCGATCGCCGCGGGGCTCGCCGCCCTGCTGCTGGTCGGCGTGGCGGCCCCCGGGTGCAAGGGCGGGGGTGGCCGCACGCCGCCTCCGCCTCCGCCGCCCCCGCCCCCGACCGGGAACCGGGCGCCGGTCTTCGCGGGGACGATCGGCGACCGGACGGTGCTCGAGGGCGCGACGCTCGCGTTCGTGGTCTCGGCGACCGACCCCGAGGGCGGCGCGGTGACGCTTGCGGCGGAAGGGTTGCCGGCCAACGCGACCTTCGCGCCGTCGACGGGCGCGTTCGAGTTCCGGCCGGACCTCACCCAGGCGGGCACCTACGCGGTCACGTTCCGGGCGACGGACGCCGGGTCGCCGCCCGAGACCGCGACCCAGACGGTCTCGATCGCGGTCCGGGACCTCGCCCCGCCGACGATCGTCCTCACGAGCCCGGCGAACGGCTCGCTGACGCGGGTGGCGCAGGCGACGGTCGCCGGGATGGTGAGCGACCCGGCGGCGGGCCCGGGTGCGCCGGCGCCGGTCGTGACGCTCGAGCTGAACGGAGCCGCGCCGCGGCCCGTCGCGGTGCAGGCGGGGGCGTTCGGCGAGACGGTCGGCCTCGCCGAGGGCCCGAACACGATCCGGGTCGCGGCCGCGAACGCCGCCGGGACGGGCGCGGCGGCCGTCGTGAGCGTGACGCTCGACACGGTCGCCCCGCCGCTCGCGATCGAGACGCCGGCCGACGGCGCGATCGTCTTCACGGACACCGTGCGCGTCGCCGGGACCTGCGACGACCCCGCCGCGGCGATCGCCGTCAACGGCATTCAGGCCCTCCGCGCCGGTCGGGCCTGGGAGGTGGCCGCCCTCCCCCTCGCGACCCCGGGCCCGGCCGGCATCACCGTCACGGCGACGGACGCGGCCGGAAACGTCTCGACGCGGGCGATCGCGATCGAGCGCCGGCCGAACGTCGTCGAGCGGATCGAGGTCGCGCCGGGCGGCGCCCGGCTCACGGCGGCGGGCGCGACGCTCGCGCTGGCCGTCGTCGGTCATCTGTCGGACGGCGTCTCCACCCGCGACCTCACGGCCCCGGCGGCCGGGACGACGTACGAGACGAGCAACGCCTTCGTCGCGACGGTCGGCCCGGACGGGGCCTGCACGGCCGTCGCCAACGGGGCGGCGACGATCACGGCGAGGAACGGCGCGTTCGCGGCGAGCGCGACGGTCGTCGTCGAGGTCGGCGTCACCTGCCAGACGCTCGCGGTCGCGCCCCGTTCGGTCACGCTGCGGGCGGTCGGGGCGACGCGCCAGCTCACCGTGACCGGGACGTTCTCGGACGGCAGCACGCGCGACCTGACGGGGGGCGCGAGCGGGATCGCGTACACGTCGAACGACCCGCGGGTCGCTACCGTGACGGCGGACGGGCTCATCGCGGCCGTCGCGCCGGGGGCGGCGATGGTCACGGCGCGCTGCGAGGGCCTCGCGGCGGACGCCCAGGTCACGGTCGCCGTCGCCTCGGCCCCGGGTTTCGTCCGCGGCGAGGTGTACGACGACGCGCTCGGGCTGCCCCTCGCCGGCGCCGCGGTCACGCTCCTCGAGGACGGCGGCGGCCCGCCGGCGACGCCGCGGACGACGGCGACCGACGCCGCCGGGCGCTACGTCGCGAGCGGCCTCGACGGGGCCACGGTTCTCCGCATGGAGCGGCCGGGCTACACGACCGTCGAGCGGGCGGGTGCGATCCCGCGCGACCGGGCGGCCGTCCTCCTGGACGCCCGGCTCACGCCGCTCGACCCGCGCCGGACGGCGATCGCGTCGGCCACGGGCGGCCGCGCCCGCAACGAGGCCGGCACGGTCACGCTCGACCTCGCCGCCGGCGCGCTCGCGACCGACACCGAGGTCGCGCTGACCGCCGTCTCGCCGCAGGGCCTCGCGGGCGCGCTGCCGCTCGGCTGGTCGCCGGCCGCGGCCGTCGACGTCGCCCCCCGCGGGCCCGCCTTCGGCTCGCCGGCCGAGCTGCGCGTCGCGAACGCGGCCGGGCTCCCGGCCGGAACGGACGTCGCCGCCGCCATCTACGACCTGGACGCCCACGTCTGGCGCGCGACCGCGCCCGCGCGCGTCTCGGACGACGGCCGCGAGATCGTCGTCGCCGCGCTGGCCGGCCCGGGCCAGGTCGCGATCCTCGTCCCGGACGCGACGCCTCTCGCCGCGCCGCCCGCGCCCGTTGCCGGCGAGCCGCTCGAGGGCGTCGCGTCCGTCCCCCCCCCGGCCCCGGCCGACCTCGTCGCCACGGGCTCCGTGACGCCGCGCTCCGCGCCCGCCGGGCCCGACGCCCGCGGGACGGGGCGGCTCACGCTCCGCGCGACGAGCGGCGCGCCGCTCCCGAGCGGCACCGTCCTCGAGGCGCGGGTCCGCGAGCGCTTCGACCTGCGCGACGCCTCGGTCGTCACGCCGCCCGAGACCGGGCAGGACATCGTGCTCTTCGCCTTCCCGCCGCCGGCCGACGCCGCCGCCGCGGCCGCGAACGGCCTCGCCGCGACCTTCAAGGTGACGCCTTCGCGCGCCTTCGCCGCCCACGAGCTGGCGCTCGGGGCGGTCCGGATCGCGGGCCAGGCGCCGGGCGCGGCGACGACGGGCGCCGCGATCGGGGCGGCGGGCGGGACGGTCGCCTCGGGCGACGTCCGCGTGGACGTGCCGGCCGGCGCGCTCGGCGAGGATACGCTGGTCGACCTCCTCGCCCTCGCCGCCGCCGACCTGCCGTCGGCCCTCCCGGCCGGGCTCACGCTCCACGGGGCGGCCCGCCTCGACCTGGCCGGCGCGCGCCTCGCCGCGAGCGCCGCGCTCTCGTCGCCCGCGCCGTCGGCGCTCCCGGCCGGCGCCCAGGTCCTCGTCGCCCGCGCCTTCGCCGACCTCTCGGGCATCTCGCGCCTCGAGATCGTGGCCGCGGCCGAGGTTCAGGCCGGCCGCCTCGTCTCGCGGCCGTCGATCGGGGCGGTCGCGCTCGCGGGGATCGTCGAGGGCGGCGTCTACGTCCTCGTCGAGCCGGCCGTCCCGCTCGGGTTCGTGACGGGCACGGTCGCCGCCCCGGGCGGCGCCGGCTCGCCGCAGCCGCTCGCCCTCGTCACGGCCGACACGGCGCCCTTCGCCGACCTGACCGACGCCGCCGGCCGCTACCTCGTGGCCGGGGCCGTGGGCGAGGTCGCCATCGTGGTCCTCGACGAGGCGTCGGGCGACGCCGCCGCGGCCGCGGCGACGATCGCCGCCCGCGACGAGGTCGTCGCCCTCGACATCGCGCTCGCCCTCGTCCCGCCGGCGGTCGTCGCCATCTCGCCGGCGGCGGACGCGCGCAACGTCCCGCTCGACACGTCGATCCGGGTCGTGTTCTCGGAGCCGGTGGTCGAGTCGAGCGTCACGCCCGCGAGCTTCGCGGTGACCGCGACGGCGACGGGCGCGCCGGTCCCGGGTTCGGTCGCCGTCGCCCCGGACGGCCGCTCGGCGACGTTCACGCCGGCCGCGCCGCTCGCCTCGACCACGGGCTACACGGTCGCGCTCGGCGCGCCGATCGTCGACCTCGCCGGCCGCGGCCTCGCGGCCTTCGCGCCGACATCGTTCACGACCCTCGACACGTCGAAGCCGCCGCAGCCGCCCGCCGGGCAGATCACGGCCGGGCTTCCCGATGCGGACGGGATCGTCCTCATCTTCGGGACGCGGGGGACGGCCGAGCCGCAGAGCGGCGTGACCGTCACGAACCTCGCGACCCAGGAGACGTACACGGCGCTCGCCCAGGCGGACGGGCACTTCCGCCTCCGCATCCGCGTCACCCTCGGGGACGAGCTGGCGCTCACGTTCCGCGACGCCGCCTCGCGCGAGGTGACGGTCGCGATCACCCAGCTCGAGGGCGAGGACGGGACCACGGCGCTCGCCGCCGCCGGCGGCATCGTGCGCGGCCCGGGCGGCCGGCTCGGGCGCGTTCTGCCCCGGGCGCTCCGCGCGCCGGCGCTCTTCCGCCTGACCGACGCCGCCGACCCGGCCGCGCGGCCGGCGCTCCCGGCCGACGTCGCCTACGCCGACGGCTTCGACCTCGCCCTCTCGGGCGGGCCGTTCCGGGCGCTGCGCTCGCTCGCGCTCGCCGAGAGCCAGGGCCGCCTCGACGCGCCGGTCGCGACCCTCCCGCCGTTCGCGACGACCGGCACCATCGTCGTCCCGTTCGACTTCCTCGTGAACGGGTCGCTCCGCTTCACGGCGACCGCCGAGGACGAGGCCGCGGTCCGCGAGGCCGCGAGCGGCGCGACCCTCGTCGTCGCCGCCTCGCCTTCCGGCACGCGGCGCGCGGGCTCGTTCGAGACCCGCTTCCCGACCGTCTTCATCGACTTCCCGGCCGAGGCGATCCCCGGCCGGCAGCTCGAGATCCGTGCCGAGGCCCCGGCCGCCCGCCTCGAGATCGAGCTCGACGAGCCGGCCGGCCTCGATGCGGCGGCGTCGCTCCTCCTCGTGCGAATCGTCGAGGTGCAGGGCGCGCGGCGCCTCGCCGTCGTCGACCGCCTCGCGCGGCGCACGGTCGACGGCGCTCCGCGGCTCGCGACCGCCGGCCGCGAGCACCCGGGGGCGACCGCCGCCGGGGCCTACGCGGTCGTCGCCGTCGGCCCCGCGCGGCCGATCGCCTTCATCACCGGGCGGATCGCGGGCCCGGCGGCCGTCGTCTCGGTCGACGGCTCGCCCTTCGTCTTCGCGACGGACGGTCCCAACGGCGCCTTCCGCCTCCCGGTCGACGCGGGCGCCCCGTTTGCGCTCACGTTCGTCGACGCGGCGACCGGCCTCGCCCTCGGGACGGCCTCGGGCCAGGCGCCGGCGGCGGCCGGCGACACGCTCGACATCGGCAGCCCGCTGGCGCCGCCGGGCGCGGCCCTCGCCGTCACGGCCGTGCCGGACGCGAGCTCGCTCCCCGACATCGCCGACCCGATCGTCTTCACCTTCTCGGAGCCCGTCGATGCCCGCACCGTCGGCGCGTCGACCTTGATCGTCACCGGCCCCAACGGCGTGCGCATCCCCGGGCGGTTCGCGGTCGCGACGGACGGCCTTCGGGCCGCCTTCGCGCCGGCGCGCCGCTTCCGTTACGGGACGGCGTACCGGTACGTCGTGACGACCGGCGTGCTGGCGGTCTCGGGCGCCCGGCTGGCGCAGCCGTTCGAGGGGACGTTCACGACGTTCGCGCCCCGCACGATCGCTCAGGCCGAGGTGGACGAGGCGAGGGATGTGGCGCTCTCCGGGGATGTCGTCCTCGTCGGCGGGGCGTCGGGGCTGACCGTGGTGGACGTGGGTGACGCAGCCCGACCGTCCGTCCTGGCCCGGGTCCCCGAAGCCGCGGGCGTGGGGGCGGTGGCGTTCTCGAGCCCGAGCCCGAGCCCGACCGCCCTCGTGGCCGCCGGCGACGGCGCCACGGGCGCGAGCCTGCGCGTGATCGATCTCGCGACTCCGGGTGCGCCCGCGGTGGTCGCCTCGGCGGCGCTCCGGGCGGGGACGCCGAGCGGGGTCGCAGGGCTCGGAGGCGGGCGGGCGGTCGTCTCGATCCGCGGCGCCGGCGCCGAGATCGTCGACCTCACGACGACCATGTCCGGCCCGCGCTACCCGGCGACCGGCGCCGAGACGGTGAACGGCGCGGCCGCCCTCACCGACCGCGTCCTCCTCCTCGCCGGCGCCGCCGGGCTCACGACCGTCGATGCCACGGACCTCGCGACGATCGGCGTCGCCTCCACCCAAGGCGAGGCCCGGGCGGTCGCCGCCCTCGCGGCGTTCCCGATCGACCTGGACGGCGACGGCGCGATCGACGCGCTCCGGGAGATCTTCGACCTCGCCGTCATCGCCAACGGGGCCGACGGCACGCTCCAGCTCTACGACCTGCGCGACCCGGCCGCCCCGCGCCGGATCGCCGTCGTCCGCCTGCGCGGCGAGGCGCGGGCCGTCGCCCTCGACCGCGACCTCGCCCTCGCCTACGTGGCGGGCGGCGCCGCCGGCGTCTCGATCGTCGACCTCCGCGGGCCGCAAGGCATCCAGCCGATCGACGTCGACCGCGACGGCGCGGACGACCGCATCCTGGCGACGGTCGCCACGCGCGGCGCCGCCTCGCGGATCGCCCTCGACCTCGGTCGGGGCGTCGGCCACGTCGCCGACGGGTCGCGCGGCCTCGCCGTCCTGGCGCTGCTGCCGCCGAGCGCGCGCTTCGCCGACCTCCGCCGCGACCCGATCGCGGCCGCGGTCGGCGACGAGGAGTCCATCCTCGAGACGGGGGAGGCCCTCGACACGGACCAGGCGATCCGCGTCGTCGTCGACGCCACGATCCCGCCGGCGGCGACGCTCTCGCTGGCGCTCGACGAGGTCCCGGGGACGGATGGCTCGCGCCTCTTCTCCCTGCCGGGCGGGGCGACGGCCGCGCCGCTCGCGCCGGGGCGGAACGAGCTGACGATCGGCATCCTCGCCGTCGCCCCGCGCCGCGAGGCGCGCGCCGCCTTCGTCGTGCGCGACGGCGACGGCCGCCGGCTCGCCGGGATCGAGGTCCGCCTCGCCCCATCGGACCCGGGGGGGGCCGCGCTCGAGGCGCTCTTCCTCGCCCCGGACCCGGCCGTCCTCGCCGACCCGGGCCTCGAGATCCGGCTCGCCGCCGGCGGGGTCTTCTCGGACGGCCGCGTCCGCAACCTCACGGACGCCGCCGCCGGGACGACGTACTTCATCCCCGACACCGAGATCGCGACCGTCGCCGAGAACGGCCTGGTCACCGGACGGGCGGGCGGCCTCGCAACCGTCTTCGCCCGCAACGCGGGCCGCGACGCCCGCGGCACGGTCGAGGTCGGCGGCGCGCCCGCGCTCCGCGCCATCCGCGTCTCGCCGGGGATCGTCACGCTCCGCGGCGTCGGCGCCCAGCAGCCGCTCGCCGTCATCGGCCTCTTCACCAGCGGGCGCGAGGGCGACGTGACGCGCGGCGCAGGCGCCGTCTTCGCCTCGTCCGACGCGGCCGTGGTCGTCGTCGACGGGGAGGGCCGCCTGACGGCAGCCGGCGCGGGCGCGGCCGACGTCACCGTCACGGCCGGCGCGTTCACGGCGAGCGCGCGCGTCGCCGTCGAGCCGTTCACGCCGCCGAGCGTGACGGCGATCGACGTCGCCCCGTTCGCCGCGCCCATCTCCCTGGACCGCGGCGAGGCGCTCGCCCGCGCCGTCGCCCAGGGCACGGGCTCGCTCGAGGGCCTCCCCGTCACCGTCACGGTCGACGGCCAGGCGCTTCCGGACGACGCGATCACGAGCTACGGCGGCGAGCTGCTCGTGCGGATCGCCCCGCTGCCTTCGCCCGGCCTGCACGCCATCGGCTTCGCGATCCTCGACCCGGCGAGCGGCGCGACCCGCACGGACGCCGAGATGCTGACCGTCCTCGCCGGCACCGGCGACAACGAGCCGAACGGCGACCCGGCCGCGGCCTCGCCGCTCGGCGCCGGCCGGACCGTCGCCGGCTCGCTCGACGCCGCGACCGATGCGTCGGACGCGTTCCGCCTCGAGGCGGCGACCGACGGCACGCTGACGCTCACGCTCACGCTCGCCGCCGGGACGCCGCCCGCGGCCGTCATCGTGCGCGTCCTCGACGAGAGCGGCGCCGAGGTCGCCGTCTTCACGCCGGCCTCCGTCGCCGAGACCTTCACGGTCGCGGGCGCGAGCGGGCGCGCGATCGTCGTCGTCGAGGCGGCGCCCGGCGCGGGCGCGGCCACGACCTACGAGCTCGCCGCCTCGATCGAGCCCGACCCGCTGACGATCGCGTCCGTGGCGCCGGCCTCGGGCGGCCCCGGCACCCCCGTCACGATCGCCGGCACCGGCTTCAGCCGCGTCCCCGCCGAGAACCTGGTCCTCTTCGGCGGCGTGATGGCGCGCGTCGTCTCGGCCTCGCCGGCCGCGCTCGTCGCCGTCGTCCCTGCGGGCGCCCGCACGGGCCCGCTCCAGGTCGTCGTCGGGTCGGGCCAGGCCCGTGTCGCGAGCTTCGACACGGGCTCGACCGGCCCGGCGCCGGGCCTCTTCCTCACGCCCGCCGACCCCGCCATGACGCGCCTCGACCCGCTCACGGGGGCGCTCCTCACCGTGAACCGGCTGCTCGTGCTGCTCGCATCCGACATCGACCGGGCCGGCGCGGATGCCCTGGCGACGGCCTTCGGGGCGAGCGTCGCGGGCTTCCTCCCCATGTTCAACACGTACATCCTCGACTTCCCGGCGGTCTCGACCGTCGCCGATCTGGAGGCCGTGCGGCGCCAGCTCGAGTCGGACCCGCGCGTCGTGTCGGCGGAACGGAACACGCACTACCCCGACCACGCCCTGACGCTCGACATCCGCGACAACCCGGGCACGTGGGCGCCCGGCAACACGGTGAGCCGCGGGAACGCCTACGAGCGGGCGAAGGTGCAGGACGCCATCCGCGTCGTCCGCGACCACCCGCGCTTCGCCGCGAGCCCGGCGCCCTTCCACGACGTGACGGTCGCCATCATCGACTCCGGCTTCAACCCGGCGCTTCTCCAGGAGTTCCGGGACACCACGAGCAACCAGCTGGTCGTTCGCCTCTACGACGCCGCCGCGCCGGCGACCAGCGCGCAGACCGGCTTCCTCCTCGAGGCCCAGGCCCTGGCCGACCCGAACGGGCACGGCACCAACGTCGCCAGCGTCATCGCCGCCGTGAACGACGGGAACCCCGGGCTGAGCGGGGTCCTCAACAGCCTCGTGCTGCCCGGCGAGCCGGCGTTCAAGGTCCTCATGTACGCTCGGGGCGCGTCGCGGGACGGGATCGCGGTCGCGCTCGAGGACGTCTGCAACCGCACCCGGCTGCTTCTGCCGGGGCCGAGCGGCGACGGCCCGATCGACGTCCTCAACCTGAGCTTCGGCAGCCAGTACGCGCCGTCGGACATCTTCGTCAAGCGGAGCGATGAGACCTTGTACCGGCGCTACTTCCAGGTCCTCGAGCCGACCACGCTCATCGTGAAGTCGGCCGGGAACAAGGGCGCGGACGCCGCGCTCGACGTACCGTCTTCCCTCGTCCTCGAGCGGCCGAACGTCATGGTCATCGGCGCCACGGCCGTCGACGACCTCGACGGGACGGGCGAGACCGCGGACAGGCGCGCGATCTATGGGCCGTCGGGGGCCAGCACGCTGTCGTCGTTTTACCCGCTCGACCGTCAGTGCGACCGGCCGAACCAGGAGAGCTCGAACGGCGGGAACGCCGTCAGCCTGGCGGCCCCCGGCGAGGAGGTCTTCGAGGCGTCGACGACGGCGACCAACGCGTCGGGCTACGAGACCGCGGCGCGCTCGCAAGGGACGTCGGTCGCCGCCCCCATGGTCGCGGGCGTCGCCGCCATGCTCCAGGCGATCCGGCCCGCCGGCGCGGCGCCGTTCACCCCGGTCCAGCTGAAGGCGCTCCTCATCGAGACGGGGGACGACATCACGGAAGACTGGCGGCAGAGCGACCGGCTCCGCACGGTCCCCATCCGGCGTCTCAACGCCCTGAACGCCGTCCTCCGCGTCCTCGGCCCCGCGACCCCGCAGCCCGTCTTCATCGCCGACCAGGAGGGCCAGATCGAGGGCGAGCCGGGCCTCCTGCCCGGGAAGCTCGTCGCGATCGAGGTCGACCCCCTGACCGGCCAGCGCGTGGGCCTCGTCGACCGCACGATCCCGCTCGCGATCGGGCCGGTGGGCGCCCGCACCTTCTTCGGCACGGCGCCCACGGCGGTCGCCGTCTCGCCGCTCGGGAACGAGCTCTACGTCGTGTGCGAGAGCTTCTCGCCGGCGCTCGGGCACGGGGTGCTCGTCGTCTCGACCGCGAGCCTGACGCCGCAGGCGTTCATCGCCTTCTCGGGCGAGACCGCGCCGGCCACGCCGGGCGCGGCCGGGAGCCCGGCCGGCCGGGTGTTCGGCCTGCCGTCCAACCGGCCCGGGATCGTGCCGACCCCGGACGGCCGCCTCCTCTACGTCGCGATCGGGACGAGGATCGCGATCATCGATGCGGAGCGGCGCCGCATCGTCCGCGAGCTCGGCGACCTGCCCGCCGCCTACCAGGTCGGCGTCACGACCCAGAACCGGTTCACGCTCGGCCAGCGCCTGAACGACCTCGTCCCGCAGGCCGTCCTCCAGCCGGTCCCGAACGACCCGCTCGCCTCGAACGGCGAGTTCATCGGCCGGCTCGCCCTCTCGCCGGACGGCACGACGCTCTTCGCCCTCGTCGAGTCGGGCCAGGGCGGCGGTCTCCAGCGCGGGTTCGTCCTGCCGCTCGACGTCGACCTCTACACGGACCGCCTCCCATCGGTGCGGGGGCTCCAGGCCGACACGACCCGCTACTTCACGCAGAAGTACGGCCTCCTGGCCATGCCCGCCGGGACGCCGGTGACCGGCGGCGACGAGCCGAAGTCCATCGCCGTGAGCCCGGACGGAAAGTGGCTGTACATGGTCCACGGCGGCGTCGAGGCCTTCATCGGCAGCACCGACCTCTCGGCGTTCAACACGTTCCTCGCGACGGAGATCGGGCAGACGAGCGCGCCGTTCAGCGGCGGCGGGGCGATCACCGCCGGCCAGGCCGACGCGATGCGCGAGGCCTTCGAGGCCCAGGCGGCGGCGGGCCAGGTCTTCCTCGCCGCGGACGGCACCGTCGCGATCTTCGATGCCCGGACGGGCGCCTACGAGGGTTCGATCTTCCCGAACGAGCTCGCCGCCTCCTGGGGATTCAAGGTGCCGCCGACGCCGCGCGAGCCGGTCCACGCGGACCGCCCGTTCGGCTTCGCCTTCCGGCCCGACGGGAAGCGCGCGATCCTGGGCTTCTTCCAGACGGGCAACTTCGCGGTCCTGGACCTCGACCACCAGCGCCGCTTCGCGACCCCGCCCGTCCCGTACCCGGACGCGCCCGACTTCCTGCTCCTGCTGCCCGACCGCTTCCACGGGGCCGTCGGGATCACGAAGGGGATCCGGCTCGACCGGCACCTCTGGCCGTCGCGCGGCGCCATCGACGACCGCGAGAAGTTCGACAAGCTCATCCCGAGCCCGGACGAGTCGCGGCTCTTCACGGGCGAGGTCGTCTACGCCCAGAACGGCCGCTTCGCCGTCGCCGTGCACGCGGGCACCGGGGCGCCGCGCACGATCCAGGCGAAGGTCATCGAGCTCGGCGACTCCATCTTCGCCCCGATCTTCGGGGGCGAGTTCCTCCTGTCGTTGCGGCTCGCGGACCTCGCGATCACGGTCGAGGGCGATTCCTTCAGGGACGTGCACGACTGGGTCTTCGCCGAGGGCGAGACGGCGCCGTTCCGGCGCGGCGGCGGCGCCATCAGCATCATCCGCGACGAGCCGATCTCGGCGGACCTGACGGCGAACATCGGGCGATCGGACATCGACCGGGTCGGGAACCCCGTGTCCTGGTTCAACGTCCAGCCGGTGGGCGGCGACTTCCAGACGTTCCCCGAGGTTGCCGCGGAGCCTGCCGAGCGGTTCGCATCCGCGAACGACGCCGTGACCGAGCTCTTCGTCCACCTCGAGGGGACGCCCGGCGCCGCGGCCGGGCGCCCGGTCAGCTTCCACCGCCCGCGCGGGGCGGCGATCCAGCCGTACGTGTGGATCGAGGGGCCGCGCTTCGGCGACCACGTGAGCCGGTCGACGGGGATCGAGGCCCGCTGGCGCGACCCGCGGGTGCAGGGGTACGAGCTTCGCATCGGCGACCTCGACACCCTCGTCCCCGACCCGGTGGACCCGACGCGGATGATCCCCGAAGCGGTGGGCTTCGACGCCGGCGTGCTGTCGGCCGCCGAGACGGCGGGGCGCGAGCTCTCGCGCACGTTCGGCGACCGGGTCAACCCGTCGCGGCTCCGCGACCGGGGCCGCTACCGGATCGAGGTCATCCTCTACACGGTCGCGAGCCAGCCGCCGCCCGTGAACGGCGTCCTGCAGCCGCTCGACCTCGACGGCGAGCTGTCGCGCACCCACATCGACGTCCGCTACGACGCGACGCGCGCCTCGCGGCCGCGCCCGCCCTGCCAGAGCGCGATCGACCACCTGGCGGCGGCCCCGCAGTCCCTCGCCCTCCCGATCGGCGGGACGCGGAACACGACGACGGTCGGCTACACGCTCGTCCTCGACCCGATCAACGGCGGCGACCGGCTGACGAGCGACGTGACGCTGGCGGCGCTCCGGGGGCCGCGCGGGTTGCTGCCCGCGGTCGACATCGTGCCGGCGAGCATCCCCCTCACCAGCCCGGCCGCGCTCGGCACGACGGTCGTCGTCACCCTCCGGAACCCGATCGGGCCGGACGAGGAGCTGGTGCGCGACGGCGACGAGGTGACGCTCGAGCTCGCCTGCGAGACGCGCGAGTGCGGGCGGATCGCGAGGCAGGTGGTCGTCCGGATCGGCACGCCGACCCTGACGCTGACGCCCGAGCCGTCCACCGTCCGGTACCCGTACGGGGGCCCGCAGGCCGAGACCATCGTCCGCTACACGATCGATCTCGCGTCGGCGGACGACCCGATCCAGGCCGGGACCCAGGTGGAGATGCGCGCCGTCCGCCAGCGCGATCGCGAGCTCGCCCTCGAGATCACGCGCGAGGGGACGGAACGGCGGAACGGCCTCACGATCCAGGGGGCGTTCCGCGTGCGGCTGCGGGCCGCCCAGGCCGGCGAGCGCTACCCGGTGGAGGACTTCCAGCTCGAGGTCGAGTTCGCCTGCGACCGGAGCGGGATCCACCGGGGGCGGACGCTCATCGACATCGCCGACAACATCGCCGGCGGCCGCAACGCCGTTCGCGACACGCTCTTCCTCGAGGTCCCCGAGCTGACGAACGTGTGTCAGGCCGACGCGTCCCACCTCGCGCGCTTCGAGACCCGCGTCCGGCAGAGGCTCATCGACCGGCTCGGGTACGACCCGTTCCTCGATAGCCAGAACCTGCCGGCGGACCTCTTCGTCGTCCACACCCTGCCCGAGGGGCGGATCCTTCTCCGGCCGGTCTACAGCGAGCTCCAGGTCCAGCTCAACAGCACCCGCGTCGCCGTTCCCCCCGGCCGGGTCTACCTCCGCCAGGGCGTCCTGACGAGAGGCGTGCCGAACGTCTCGACCCAGATCGTCGTCAGCGCGTTCGACGATCCGAACGGGGGTACGGACACGCGCCTGTGCCCCGATCCGACGGGCAACCCGATGCCTCACGTGTCACAGTTCATCTTCACGCTCGTAATCCGGTGGGAGCAGGTGGAGGCCGAGTGACCATGCCCGTCCGTCTCGCCGTCCTTGTCCTGGCTGCGGCGCTCGCCGCCGCGGCCGCGTTCTCACCGGGCGCCCGCGCCCAGGACGCCCCGCTGGCCGAGCTCGAGTTCGACATCGTCGGCGTCCGGCTCGTCGCCGACCCGCCGGCCCTGACGGTGCCGAAGGGGATCGCGACCCAGGTCGCCGTACGGCTCGATGTCCCTGCGGGGGCAGCGGATACGGCGGATGCGCTGGCGGCCCTGGCCGGCTCCGGCGCGACCGTGACCGCCGAGCTGCGCGGCCCCGAGCTGACCCCGCGGACGATCGCCGTCCGCCCGGGCGAGCCGATCCCGCTGCCGCCGTTCGCGCTCCCGGGCGACTACTTCCTCGACCGGATCCGGCTCGAACGGGACGACGCGGCGATCCTCGCCGCCGACCCGTCGACCGTGCCGATCCGCGTCATCAGCGAGGTCTTCATCACCAGCGTCACCTCGCGTCCGCTCTCGCTCGAGGAGATCCGGGCGAAGGGGATCGTCATCGACGAGTCGAGCTTCACGGCCGTCTCGTTCCAGCTCGCCCTCAACTTCGAGGGGCGCGAGTTCCGGATCGAGCTGCCGGTCGCGCTCCCGAGCCCCGAGATGCTCCGGTTCCAGCCCGAGCCCCAGAAGATCATCGAGTCGCTCGCGCTCGTGAACCAGGCGCTCGCGGAGGCCGCGCCCGTCCAGCTCCCGCCCGAGTTCGACCGGCCGGGGCTCAACTTCTCGATCGCGGCGCTTCCGTTCTTCCCGGCGAGCGGCGGGGACGGCGACGGGCTCCCGTTCGGGGCCCCGCCCATCACGGGCCTCGTCGTCATCCCCGGGAACGTCGGCTTCCTGAACCAGTTCTTCTCCGTCCTGCTCATGGTGACGAACGTCGCCCCGGACGGCACGCCGCTCGTGCTGCGCGACGTGACGGGGACGATCTCGCTCCCGACCGGGCTGGACCGCACCCCCGGCACGCCCGACGTGCCGGGCGACGACCCGCTCCGCCTGGCCCGGATCGAGGGGATCGGGGCCGTCCCGGTCGTCCCGGTCGTGCAGAGCGGGCCGGACCGGAAGCTCGGGACGGCCGACGACGTCGCCCGCATCCCGCCCGGCGCCTCGGGCGAGGGCGAGTTCCTGCTCGAGGGGCGGCTCGAGGGCTCGCACACGGTCGACATCGAGATCCGGGCGACGCTCGACGGCCTCGACCGGCCGATCCCGCTCATGGGCAAGGCCTTGGGCTCGGTCTTCGTCCGCAACCCGACCTTCTCGATCACGATCGCCCACCCGCGCACGGTCGCGGCCGGCGAGTCGTACGACGTCTTCGCGACGATCACCAACACGTCGCGGACGCCCGCGAACCTCGCGAGCGTGAGCCTGCCGTCGCGCTCGATCTCGGGCGCGGTGCTCCACCCGGACACGGAGCCGACGGTCGTCTTCGAGACCATCCCGCCGAACGACTCGCGGACCGCGCGCTTCACCCTGATCGCGACCGTGACGGGCGAGTGCACGGCCGCGGCGCTGAACCTCGACCCGGGCCTCGCCGGCAAGTTCGAGCTCCGGACGGGCGTCGGCGAGCGCGGCATCCCGCTCGCGCCGAACGCCATCGTCCTGCCGAAGACGACGGAGGTCCTGCCGCCGAGCCTCGTCTTCGCGTGCCAGCGCGTCCTCGGACAGGCGCTCTCGATCGCTCAGGCGCCGGCCGGGTCGCTGCCGCCCGAGGTGCTGTACGTCAAGCGCCAGACCGTCCTCGACCGCGGGGTCGAGGTCGCCGAGGCCGGACAGCGCGTCATCCTCGGCGACTCGCTCGAGGCGGCGGCCCGCGACCTCCTGTTCGACTGGCTCGGCGGCGCGCGGATGCCGCCGGACCCGGGCTTCGACCAGCTCCTGCGCCAGACGGACGCGGGGGCCACGTTCCGGGCCGAGATCGCGCGCGTCCTCGGGCCGGCCCTGGCGGCGGCGCCGGGCGGGGCGCTCGGGTACCAGGAGGCCCTGGCGCGGGCGTTCGCCCCGCGCGACCCGCACATCCAGGCGATCGCGGCGGCGACGGGCGGGCCGGTGACGCTCAGGATCGTGGATGGGGCGAGCGGCGCGGAGCCCGCGTACGGCGGGGCTCTCCGGCTGCGCGAGGACGTCGGGGCCGCGACGGACCTGGCGCTCCTGACGCGCGCGGTCCCCGGGCGGTACGCGATCGAGGTCCAGGCCATCGACGCGGCGGCGAGCGTCGACCTCGGCATCGTGGTGGCGGGCGCCGCGACCGGGCAGCTCGTCCAGGTGCGGTACGCGGCGGTGGCGCTCGGGGCCGGCGAGACGGCCCGCGTGCTCGTCGACGTCCCGGACCCGGGCACGGGCACGTCCCCGACCGTGACCGCCAGCCTGACGGAGACGGGCCGCGTCGGCGTCGCCGAGGCCCCGCCCCAGCTCGTGAACGTCCGCCAGCTCGGGTCTTCGTTCTACGGTTACGTTCCACTCGGGGACCCGGCGCGGGCCGGCGTCCTCGTCGCCGCCCTCTTCGACAAGCCGGTCGCGGCGGCCTCGGCCGAGTCGCCCGCGCGCTACGCGGTCGAACGGAACGCCGTCGCCGAGGCCCGCATCCAGCCGAGCGGCCGCGTCGTGTACCTCTACCTCGAGAAGCCGGTCGGGATCTACGTCGAGCGCACGATCACGGTCGATGCCGTCGCCGACCTCCGCGGCAACGTCCTCGCGCCGGCCGTCACGCGCCCGATCCAGACCGTGGTCTCGGACGGGGCGCGCGTCTTCGGCCAGGTCGTCGAGGCCGACGGCCGGCCCGTGCCGAACGCGCTCCTCGACCTGACGGTCGTCATCAGCTCGCAGATCGCGATCGACGTCGCCCGGATCTTCACGGGGCCGGACGGCGAGTTCGACTTCGACTTCGTGCTCCGGTCCGCGTACGGCTTCAAGCTCACCGCCCAGCACCCGCGGACGCTCAAGCTCGTGACCCTCAACGCCTACGTCCGCGCGCCCGGCGCCCAGATGCTGCTGAACCCGACGTTCCGCGGCACCGGCACGGCGCGCGGCGTCGTGCGCAGCCCGGACGGGACGCCGGTGCGCGGCGCCGTCGTCTTCCTCCTGCCCAACGGCATGACGGCAAGCCCGCTCGCCGCCAACGCGAACGACCTCGGCGAGTATGCGATCGAGGATGTGCCCGTCGGCCCCTACATCGTGCGGTCCTTCGACTCGTCCGGCGCCTTCGGCGAGGCCGCCGGGCTCATCCCCACGGCCGGCGCCGGGGACACGACCGACATCCTCCTCGTCCTCCGCGTCGCCGACGCCGGCCGGCTCGCGGGCCGCGTCTTCCTCGCGGACGGCCAGACGCCCGCCGAGGGCTACTCCGTCTACGTCGGCGGCTACGACCGCAACGACTCGACGATCGCCGCCGTCGGCGTGACGACGACGGACGCCGCCGGCAGCTTCGCCTTCGAGCGCCTCCGCCCCGGTCGCTACGACGTCGTGGCCGTCGACCCGGGCCGGCAGGAGATCGGCGTCGCGAGCGCCGTCCAGGTCGTCACGGCCACGACCGCGTTCGCCCGCATCGTCCTCGAGGCGACCGGCGACGTCTCGGGCATCGTCCTCGACGCCCAGGGCGACCCCGTTCCCGGCGCGCTCATCGCCGGCGGGCTCACCCTCGGCACGGCCGATGCCGCCGGCCAGTTCCAGATCGTCGGCGTCCCGGCCGGCCGCCGCACGATCGAGGCGGGCGATCCGGTGACGAAGCGGCGCGGCCGGGCGGACGTGACCGTGCTCTCGGGGCAGACGGTGCCCATCGTCATGAGGCTCGAGGCGCGGGCGACGATCGAGGGCCGCGTCCTCGACGCGAACGGGGTCCCCGTGCCGCGCGCGACCGTCCGCATCCCGCAGAGCGACGGCTTCATCTTCGTCTTCGCCAACGACGACGGGCGCTACCGCTTCCCCGACCTGCCGCTCGGCGACTACCTGATCCAGGCCCCCGGGCCCGACCAGAGGTCGATGATCGAGGCGATGGAGAAGCTCGGGCTCGACCCGCGGAGCGCCTTCACGGCGATCCCGCCCGATCTGCCGCCCGAGCTGGCGGCGCCCGAGCCCGAGCCGTCGCCCGACGACCCGGACGCCGTCCTCGCCGCCTACAAGCGAGCGGTCGAGACGCTCTTCAGCCTCGACGACCCGCGCCTTCAGGGCGCGCCGCCTGCGCCCGCGGGCGGCTTCGGCTGGACGCGCGTGCGGCTGCGCCAGGACAGCGAGACCGTCGTCCGGAACATCCGCTACCTCGAGCAGGGGACCGTCTCGGGGACGACGATCGACGGCGGGAGCGGGCTGCCGCTCGCCGCCAACGTGCAGGTCCGCGGGCTCACGGTGAGCGGCACGGGCGCGCCCGGCTTCGGCGAGCTGGCGCGCGTGCGCACGGACCCCCTGACCGGCGCCTTCACCTTCGGTGGGATCGCCCGCTTCGACCTGACGACGTTCCAGACGACGGGCATCCGCGGCGGCGACTTCAGCCTGCTGGCGGCGGCCTCGTTCAGCCCGGCGCAACCGTCGTTCCGCGGGCAGCTCAACCCGAACGCGCCGAACGCGACCGGGATCGACCTCGTCTTCCCGCCGCTCGCGGACACGAACGGGACCGTGAGCGGGATCGTGTACCTGCCGGACGGCCTCACGCCGGCGCCGGACCAGACCGAGGTGACGATCGGCTTCGGCACCCCGCCGCTCACGGTCCGGACGGACGCCCAGGGCCGGTTCCAGACGCTCTTCCCGATCGCGCCGTCCGCGTACAGCGTGACGGCGTTCGAGCCGCAGACGGGCCTCCGCGGCCAGATCTACGCCGCGATCCCGCCGGGCGGCAACGTCGACGTCGAGGTCCGGCTCCTCGGCCTCGGCACGGTCGACGTGACCGTCCGCCGGCCGAACGGCGCGCCCGTCCCGGACGCGAACGTCGTCCTCGAGCGGGGCGGCTTCCCCGGCGACCGGGCGACGGGCACGACGGGCGGCCCGAACGGGACGATCTCCTTCGCGGCGATCACGGAAGGCCCGTTCGGCGTGATGGTCGAGGAGCAGGGCACGGGCCTCAAGGGCCGCGCGAGCGGCGTGGTCGTGCGCGACGCCGCCGTGTCCGTCGTCGTCACGATCCAGGGCTCGGGGACGGTGACGGGCGCCTACGTCGCCGTCGCCGACGGCCGGCCCATCTCGAACGCCCAGGTCGTCCTCGTCTCCGGCGGGCTCCAGGCGTACGCGACGACGGACGCGGCCGGACGCTTCGAGGTGCGGGCCGTCCCGGTCGGGCGCTTCACGGTCGAGGCCGTGGACCCGCGGACCGGGCGGCTCGGGCGGGCGGGCGGCGAGGTCCGGTTCGAGGGCCAGGTCGTCGACCTCACGGTCGTCGAGCACCCGCGCGGGACCGTCGAGGGGTTCGTCTTCAACGCGGACGGGCACCAGGCGATCCCGGGGGCGTCGATCGAGATCCAGAGCACGAGCGCCGCCTCGATCCGGCTCGCGGCGACGACGCGGCCGGACGGGAGCTTCTCGTTCGAGGGGATCTCGGCCGGCCCGTTCGCGCTCTTCGCGCGCGATCTCGCGACCGACTTCCGCGGCCAGGTCCAGGGGCGGGTCGCGGCCGAGGGCGAGGTGGTGCGGCAGGACGTCCTCCTCGAGGGCTTCGGCTCCATCCGCGTCACCGTGATCGACGCAAACGGGGACCCCGTCGGCAACGCCGAGGTGTCGCTCGCGGCCCGCGGGCTCGGCCGGCCGCCGGCGCCCGTCGACCCCACCGGGGTCGTCACGTTCGACCGCGTGCGCTTCGCGGAGTACGAGGCGATCGCCCGCTCGCTCGCGAACTCGCGCGACGGCGGGGTCGCGACGGTGACCGTCGATGAGCCGAACGAGCTGGCCGAGGTGACCGTGCAGCTCGGCGGGACCGGCGACATCGAGGTGACGGTCCAGGACTTCGGCGGGGCGATGGTCGCGGGCGCGCTCGTCACCCTCCAGTCGCGCTCCCGCTTCATCGGCGCGACGCCCATCGCCTTCAGCGATCAGGACGGGGTCGCCCGCTTCCAGGGGATCCCCCTCGGCGAGCTGTTCGTCGAGGCGGAGCGGGCGGCCCTCGCCGGCGTGGCGACGGGCGCGATCGCGACCCCCGGCGAGACCGTCGCTCTGACGGTGATGCTCCAGCCATCGGGCTCGATCGTCGGCCGCGCCTTCCTCCCCGGCGGCCAGATCCTGGCCGCGGACGCGATCGTGACGCTCGAGTTCTTCTCGCAGAGCTCGCTCCAGACGGGCGTCCTCCAGGTGCGGACGGACCTCATGGGCACGTTCGCGTTCTCGGGCATCCCGCTCGGCGACTTCACGGTCTCGATCCTCGAGCCGATCAGCGCCGGCGTCGAGCGGCGCCAGGCCGCGCTCACCCAGGACGGCGAGACGTTCGACCTGGGCGACCTCGTCCTCGACCACACCGCCCCCCGGATCGTGGCGATCGCGCCGGCCGACGGGGCGACGGGCGTCGCCGGGACGGCGCCGGTCGTCCTGACGTTCAGCGAGGAGATGCAGGCCGGGTCCTTCGTCCAGAGCGACCCCGGGAGGAACGTGATCCTGACGCAGGGGACGGCGCGCGTGCCGGGGCAGCTCGTCGTGGCGGCGGACGGCCTCGGCCTCACGTTCACGCCGACCGCGCCGCTCCTGAGCGGCCGCCTCTACACGTTCACCGTCCTCGGCGTCCCGCAGGGGCCGCGCGACCGCGTCGGCCTCGGGCTCATCGACCCGTTCGTGGCGACGTTCACGGTCGCCGACTCGGTCCCGCCGGAGGTCCTCCTGCCGACGAGCCCGGCCGGGGGCGCGACGGGGATCGGGCGCGAGGCGGTCGTGCGCGTGGCGTTCTCGGAAGCGGTCGCCGACGGGGTCGCGATCGCGGTCGTCGACGGCGCCGGCAACCCGCCGGTCGCCGGGCGCGTGGACCTGATCCTCGGCAGCTCGGTCGCGGTCTTCACGCCGACGGGCTTCCTTTCGGCCAACGCGACCTATACGGTCACGGTCGGCAACGTCTTCGACCAGGCCGGCAACCCGCTCTCGGGCTCGGGCTCTTACTCGTTCGCGTTCTCGACGGTGGACACGATGCCGCCCGCGATCGCCGACGTGACGCTCGTCGGCTCGCCCCTCGCCGGCTCGACCGTGCGCCTCGTCCCGACGCTCGCGGGCGGCGGCGCCGACGTCGACCGCGTCGAGTACGCCCTCTCGGACGGGACGGCCCGCATCGGGCGCGCGGCGCCTCTGTTCGCGTTCGCCGCCGAGATCGCCCTCCCGGCCGGCGCCGGCGGCGGCTCGATCGGCGTCACCGCCGTCGCCGTCGACCGCGCGGGCAACCGCTCGGACCCGTTCCCGACGGCGATCGCGATCGTCGAGGACGTCCTGCCGACGGTCGCGATCGCGACTCCGGCGGGGCTGGCATCGGTCGCGGCCGGCGAGACGGTGACGCTCGACGTCTCGGCCGAGGACGACTTCGGCCTCTTCGAGGTGCGCGTCTCGGCCGTCCTCTCGACCGGCGGGACGAGCGCGAGCGCGACGATCCCGGTCGCCGTCGGCGTGACCGAGATCGACACGACCGTCGACCTCACGATCCCGGCCGACGCGCCGTCGACCGGCAACGTGACGTTCCAGGCGGTCGCCATCGACCGCACCGGCCGCCCGGGTCCCTCGTTCGCGCTCCCGCCCGTCCCGCTCCGCGACGGGCGCGCGCCGGCGGTCGCGATCGCCAGCCCCGTCGCCGGCGCCGTCGTCCTCCCGGGCGCGAGCGTCCAGGTCGTGGTCACGGCGAGCGACGAGGCGGGGCTCGCCACGGTCGTCCTCGACGCGACGCCGGCCGTCCCGGGCACGGGCACGCGGACGATCGCCGCCGGCGTACGCGCGACGACCGAGACGTTCACGCTGCAGGTCCCGACGAACCTCACGGCCCCGGCGACGATCGACCTCGTCGCGCGCGCGACCGACGCGTCGGGGAACCCGAGCGCCCAGGCGCCGCGCACCCTCGTCATCGCGGACACGGGCGGCGGCGGCGGCGGGCCGGCCGCCGGGATCGTCACGGGGACGATCTTCGAGGCGACGCCTTCGGGCGGCGCAGGCGCGCCGGTCGTGGGGGCGCAGGTGACGATCAACCGCGCCCTCACGGGCGGGCAGCCGGGCACGATCGCGACGGACGCGCAGGGGCGGTACCGCTTCGAAGGCGTGCCGCTCGGCGGCTTCACGCTCGACGCGACGACGGCCGGCGGCGACCGCGGGCGGGCGACGAACCAGGTCTCGCAGGACGGCGAGACGCGGACGGTCGACATCGTCCTCAACGGCCTCGGTGCGGCGGTCGTCACCGTCCTCGACGCGGCCGACGCGCCGATCGGCGGCGCGACCGTGACGCTCACGGGCCAGGGCCCCTTCGGCGGCAGCCAGGTCCAGACGACGACGGCCGCCGCCGGCCAGGCGACGTTCGCGACCGTCCTTGCCGGGCCGTTCTCGGCCTCGGCGGTGGATCCGGCGAGCGGGCTCTCGGGCACGGCGTCGGGCACGGTCCCGGTCGGCGGCCAGGCGGGCGCGACGATCCGCCTCGCGGCGACGGGCTCGATCCAGGGCGTCGTCCTGGATCCGGCGGGTGCGCCCGTCGACGGGGCGCGCGTCCGGCTGCTGACGACCTTCTTCGGCCTCCTCGGAGAGACGACGACGGCGGGAGGCGGCGCCTTCCGCTTCGACGGGCGCGCGGCGGGGACGTACGTCCTCGAGGCGCGCGACGTCCAGAACCGGCTCCGCGCCCGCGAGACGGGCGTCGTCCTGGCGACGAACGGCGGGACTGCCGTCCGCGACCTCGCGTTCATCGGCCTCGGGACGGTCACGGGCACGGCGCGAACCGGCGCCGGCGCCCCCGTCCAGGCCGCCCAGGTGACGGTGCGGAGCGCGCACCCGCTGATCGGCGGGACGTTGGGCGCGACGACGAACGCGTCCGGGGGCTACCTCGTCGAGGGCGTGCCGGTCGGGACGTTCTCGGTCGTCGCCAGCGTGCCGGCGCAGCAGCTCCTGGGCGAGGCGGCGGGTCTCGTCGCGACCGACGGCGACATCGTGACCGCCGACCTGACGCTCCTCTCGAACGGGATCGGCCTGCCGCGCACCCTGAACGACGCGAGCGGGTTCGCCTTCGACGTCCAGGGGAACGGCTCGGTCCGCGAGGGGACATCGCTCGTCTACCGCGGCGACACGGGCACGAACCGGGGCGCGTTCCTCCTCGACATCGTGCCCGCGGGCGGCGGGGCGCCGGTCCGCTTCACGGCCGGCACGACGGGGACCGAGGAGGACGGCGGCCGCGAGCTGGCCATCCGCCAGACCGGCCTCGCCGGCCTCGACGTCACGCGCAAGGTCTTCGTCCCGCGCGAGGGCTACTTCGTCCGGTACGTCGAGACGCTCTCGAACCCGTCGCCGACCGAGGCCCTCACGGTCTCGGTCCGCGTGACGAGCCACCTGCGGAGCTTCTCGGGCGTGCCGACGATCATCGCGACCTCGAGCGGCGACGCCGTCCTCGACGTCGCCGCGGCCGATCCCGCCGGCGCCGACCGCTACGTCGTCCTCGACGACGGCGCCGACGCCGACCCCTTCCTCGTCTCGGGCATCCCGGCCGTCGCCTTCGTCTTCGACGGCGCCGGCGCGGCGACGCGCATCGCGTCCGCGACCTACGCGCGAACGGCCTTCGGGCGGCTCGTCTGGCAGTGGGACGCGGTCACGCTCGCCCCCGGCGCGACGGTCGCCTTCGCCTACTTCGGCGTCCAGCAGACGAGCCGGGCGGCGGCCCTGGCGTCGGCCGAGCGGCTCGCGGCCCTCCCGCCGGAGGCCCTCGCCGGCCTCGGCGCCGCCGAGCTGGCCCTCGTCTCGAACTTCGCTCTCCCGGCCGACGGCGTGAGCCCGCTCGCGCCGCTCCCCGCCCTCGACGGCGAGGTGACGGGCGTCCTCCTGGCGAGCGACGGCGCCACGCCGGTGCGATCGGCCAGCGTGCGGTTCCGGAGCGCGCACCCGCTCTTCGGGCGCACCCACTCGACCTTCTCCGGCGCAACGGATGGCTCGTTCCGCTTCCGCGGCTCGTTCGCGAGCGCGTCCACGCCGCTCGCGGTCCCGGTCGCCGACTTCACCCTCGAGGCGACGCACCCGACGATCCAGACGACGACGGCGACGCAGCCGGGCTCGTTCGCGGGCACGTTCGCCGGCAACCTGTCGCTCGTCCGGGCGACGGCCACGGCGAGCACCAGCTTCCCGGGGTTCCCGCCCTCGCGGGCGATCGACGACAGCCTCGACACGTCGTGGTTCACGGCCGTCGGCGACGCCGCCAACCTCGGGACGACACCCTTCATCGATGTGACGCTCGCGGCCGACGCGACCGTCACGGCCGTGAACATCCGCGGGAACCGCAGCTTCGCGAACGGCTTCGACTTCTTCCGCGGGCGGATCCAGCTGTTCGGCGCGTCGGGTGGCGCCGCCCTCCACTCGGTGGAGGTCGATCTGCCCGGCCCGACGCGCGACCTCGACGTCGACGTGCCGGACACGGTCGGCGTGCGGCGCGTCCGCTTCACCTCGCTCGCCGACGAGTCGAACGAGCCGGGGCTCTCCGAGATCCAGGTGCTGGGCTCGATCCCGGCCTCGGCCGGGTTCGCGCGGGTGGACGTCGTCTTCACGGACACGGCGATCGTGCGCGGCGTCGTGCGCCGGCACACGGGCGATGTCGCGACCGGGTCGGGGACGGTCTCGATCTCGCGCGTGACCCCGCCCGTCAACGGCCAGGTCAGCCTCGGCGCCGGAGCGGTCTACGAGATCACGGGCGTGCCCCCGGGGACGTTCGGGCTCGCCGCGAGCGTCAGCCACCCGCAGGGGAGCGCGCTGCGCGGCACGGCGGCCGTCACCGTCGCGGGCGGCCAGACCGCCGTCCAGGACGTGGTGCTCGAGGCCACGGGCGCGCTGACGGGCACCGTGACGACGGCCGCGGGCGCGGCGGCCGGGGGCGTGACCGTCCAGGTGCGGAACGCGAGCTTCACCTTCGCGCGGTCGACGACCACGAGCGCGGCCGGCGTCTTCACGCTCGACGACATCCCGGCCGGCGGTTACACGCTCGAGGCCTTCGAGCCCCTGACGTTCGTCCCGGCGGCGGCCCAGGTGACCGTCGTCGCGGACCAGACGACGACGCAGGACCTCGTCCTCACGGGCCTCGGGACCGTCCAGGCGCTCGTGACGTTCGCGAACGGGACCCCGGTCCCGGGCCGCACGGTCTTCATCCAGGAGACGGCGCGGGGCACGCTCCGGTCCGGCGGCAGCACGGACTCGACCGGGCGCGTGACGATCCAGAACGTCACCGTCGGCGCGTTCACCCTCCAGGTGACGCACCCGAACGCCTTCAACCTGGTGGCCACGGCGACGGGCGCCATCGCGACGAACGGCGAGACCGTGCCGGCGACCGTCCGGCTCCCGGCCCTGGCGGCGGTCGCGCTCGCCGTGACCCGCGCGGGCGGCCAGGCGCCGTTCGAGGGCGCGTTCGTCCAGCTCTCGGGCGCCTTCGGTCACTTCGACTCGGGCTCGACCGCGGCCGACGGGACCCTCGTCCTCGCCGGCGTCCCGGAGGGGCCCTTCACGGTCGACATCTACGAGCCGTCGCGGTTCGTGCTCGTGCGCACGGCGAGCGGCGCGGTCGCCTCGACGGACGAGGGCGCGACCATCGCGGTCCCGGTCGTCATGCCGGCGGTCGCGACGGTCCGGGTGACGGTCGAGGGAGCCGGCGGGACGCCGTTCGCGGGCGCGTTCGTCTTCATCCGCGACCCGTTCGACCCCTTCGACCGCTTCCTCGGGCAGACGGGACAGGACGGCCGGGTCGACGCTCCCTCCGTGCTCGAGGGCCCGTTCGGCGTCCACGCGCGCTCGCCATCGAGCTTCGCCTTCATCGGAAGCGCCGCGGGTTCGGTCGGGGCGGCCGACGACCTCGGGACGGTCGCGGTCACGATCGCGACGCCGGTCGCCGGGACCGTCGAGGGGACCGTGTTCGCCGCCGACGGGCTGTCGCCGGTCGCGCAGGCGCGCGTCGTCCTCCTCGATGCGGCGAGCGGCCAGGAGGTCGGCTCGCTGTTCACGACCTCGACGGGCGCCTACGAGTTCGACGGCGTCGCGGTCGGGAGCGCCGGCTTCCGCGTGCGGGCCGAGTCGCCGACGGACTCCGCGATCACGGCCGAGCGGACGGGCGCGTTCCCGACCGCCGGCGCGACGGTGCAGCTCGACATCACGCTCCCGATCTCGGTCGTCCGCGGGACCGTCTCCTTCCCGGACGGTGCGCGGGCGGCGTTCCCGCTCGTCTCCGGGACGCCGGGCTCGGGCGGCGGGTCGGGCTTCTTCCTCGGGTCCTCGACCGCCGACGGGCGCTACACCGTCGTCGGCCTGCCGGTCGGCGCCTTCACCGTGACCGCCCAGGACGACGAGTCGGGGCTCCGGGCGACGGGCGGCGGGACGATCGCCGATCCGTCGACGCCGGTCGTCGTCGACATCGTCCTCCCGCCCTCCGGGACGGTGAGCGGGCTCGTGCTCGACGCCGGGGGCAACCCGGTCGCGTTCGCCCAGGTCGACCTCCAGACCGAGGGCGTGCCGGGCTTCACGCGCTTCGGGGTCACGGATGGCCTCGGGCGGTACGAGTTCCGGCGCGTCGGGCTCGGCTCGGTCGCGGTCGAGTCGTGCCGCCCGGCGGCGACCCAGCCGCAGCTCTGCGGGGCCGCCTACGGCGTCCTCGCGACCGCCGGGGCGACGATCCAGGTCGACGTCCCGATCGACGCCCCGGCGCCGGGGACCGTCACGGGGACGGTCCGCGGCCCGGGTGGCGCGTCGCTCGGCGAGGGGACGATCATCGTCGAGAACTTCGCGGCCGTCACGTTCCCGTTCCAGGCGTTCAGGAGGTTCGCGACCACGGCGCCGGACGGGACCTTCTCGGTCGCCGGCGTCCCCACGGGGCGCGTGCGCGTCACGGCCCTCTCGCCGTCCGAGTCGGGCCCGCCGCTCGGCGTCGTCGAGGTGACGCTCCCCGCGAACGGCTCGGTCGTGGCCGACGTGACGCTCGGCACGGCGACCGCCTTCCCGGCCATCCTCGACGGCGCCGACGGCTTCCGTCACGACGTCGGGTGCGACGGCTCGCTCGGCTTCTCGGGCGCGTCCGACGGGCGTTTCCCCTCCTTCGGCGAGTCGGGCGGCCTCGGCCTCCGCCTCGGCGGCACGCCGTTCTCGTGCCGGGATGCAAGTGTTCCCGAGGATGCCGGCCGCGAGCTGGCGGTCGGCGCGGTCGTGCGGAACCACCTCCTCGTCACGCGCAAGGTCTTCGTCCCCGCGCTGGGCGGCTTCGCGCGCTACCTCGAGATAGTCGAGAACCCGACGACCGTTCCCTGGTCGCTGTCGCTCGAGGTCGAGAGCGAGCTCGCCTCGGGCGCCGACACGCGCGTCGTCGTCGCCCCCGGGGCCACGAACGGCAGCTACGCCGTCACGGACGACGGCCTCACGCGCACGCCCGTCGGCGCGACGCTCGCCCACGTCTTCGCCGGCCCGGGTGGCGCCCTGACGCCGGCCGCGACCCGGTTCGCGGACACCGACCGCCGCGTCTCCTTCCGCTACGACCTCACGGTCCCGCCCGGCGAGACGCGGATCGTCCTCCACTTCGTCGCCCAGCGCGACGCCGGCGAGTCGGCCGCCGCCCAGGTCCAGGCGGACGCGCTCTCGGGCCTCACCGACCCGGACGCGCTCGCCGGCCTGAGCGCCGCCGAGCGGGCGGCGGTCGTGAACTTCGACGTGCCGTGAGCTCGATCTCGCCGATCCCGACGCCCGATCGCCCGGAGCCCGCAGCGGCAGCGGGTGTCGAGCTTGGTCCAGCGGGTGGACCAGGTCAAGGAGAGGGCCGCCCGGGCCCCGGGATCAGGGGATCCCGAGGTAGGCGTTCCGCGTGTAGACGAGCGAGAAGGGCGCGGCGATCGTGAGGTGCTGCGACACGGCGAACGCCGGGTCGAAGAACCAGTCGCCGCGGCGGACGGCGCCGTCGTCGGGGTCGTCCTGGGCCCAGGGCGGACGCGCCCGGTCGGGCGAGTGGGTGTCGCCGTCGAAGACGAGGCCGAGCGGGTCCGGCAAGGCGAAGCGGGCGCCGGCGAAGCGGCCGGGCGCGTCGAGGGGCGAGCCGGGGCCGAAGGGCCCCGAGCGGTGCGGCCAGAGGTGGGTCTCGATGGCGAGGAGGTCGTAGCCGACCGTGCGCCGGGCGTCGCCGGCCGAGGGGTCCCGGGGGTCGATCCCGAGCGCCGGATCGAAGGCGTCCTCGGCGCGGCCGCGGTAGCGGAGGACGACGCCGTCGCCCCCCGGGAAGTCCTTGCCCGGCTCGCCCAGGTACGCGCCGGCCGTGAGCCCGGCGTCGCCCGCGACGATCCCGTGGCCCTTCGCCTCGACGTAGACGCGCGGTCCGCGCGCGCCCGCCACCGGCAGGACGGGGCCGTCGATCGTCTCCGTGCCGGGGCCGACCCGCGGGTCGGAGACGTACTGGAAGAACTGATCGTGGGCGATGGTCTCCATCAGCAGGAGCCGTCCGGGCGAGGCCGCGTCGGCGAGGTCGCGCTCGACCACGACGAGCACCCCCTCGAGGTCGTTCTCGTGGCAGTCCGAGCCCGGGCCGCAGCCGCCGAAGTAGGCGTTGTTCCAGTCCTGCGGGTGATAGAGCCAGTAGGAGACGAACCAGTGCGTGTCCGTCTCGACCGCCGCCCAGTACACGTAGGCGCCCCAGTCGACACCCGAGCCCGCGCCGCCCGCCGCCGCCGCCGCAGCAGCCGCGTCGAGCGACTCCCAGCTGTCGGCGGTCGCGAGCGTGCCGTCGAAGTCGATGCGGAGCGGCAGGTCCGCCCGGCCGCCGTGGCGCGAGGCCAGGTCCTGGTAGAAGGCGGGGGCGTAGGTCCGGGCGACATCCACGAGCGCCGGCGGTCCCGTCGCGGGTGACGGCGACGGCGACGGCCCGCTCGACCCGGCGCCGCCCGGACCGGAGCCGCCCGAGCCGTGACCGCCGCAGCCGGGCCCGCCGCCGAGGGCTACGGCCACGGCGACGGCCAGCTCGACCGCAAGGAAGTTGCGCGTTCGCAGCCAGCCCATGCCCAGAGGGATGCTCCGACGAACCCGACGGCGACGGATCGCGAAATTGTAGCACCGGTCGCGGGGCGATCGAAGGGCGGTTTCGGGGAGGCGGCCCTCTCCGCCTTGAGGTCGGGCCGTGACGGAGAAGTGACGGGCAAGTGACCCGCGCATGACGGCCTCGCGGAACCATCGGGGCCGATGACGTCCGGGTCCCGCTCCCAGGCTTCCCGACCGCGCCGGCGCGGGCGTGGAGTCGCGTGGCCTGTCTCGCTCCTCCTTCACGGGCTGGCCCTCGTCGCGCTGCTGTGCGTGCCGATGGCCGTGACCCGGAAGCCCGCCCCGCCCGCCGCGATCCGGGTCAAGCTCGCCGCCCCGCGCCAGCCCTTCCGCCCGGCCCCGCCGGCGGAGGCGCCGGCCCCTGTTCCCGCCTCCCGCGATCCGGAGCCCGAGCCCCGCCCGGCCGCGGACGCCGCGCCGCCCGTCGAGGCGAGGAGCGCCCCGATCCCGCTGGGCGTGGGCGAGAACGCGCCGAGCGCGGGCGACTCGGTCGCGGCGCGGCTCGAGGGCGGGCTCTCGGACGGCGGGCGCGGCGCCCTCGGCGGGTACCGGGGCCGCGGGCTCGACGTCGTCATCTGCCTCGACACGACGTCGAGCATGGGCGAGGCCATCGCGCGGGCGCGGGTCGAGGCGCTCTCCGTCGTCTCGCTCGTGGCGACGCTCGTCCCGGGGGCGTGGTTCGGGCTCGTGACGTACGGCGACGAGGTCCGGACGGTCGTGCCCCTGACGGCCGACGCGGACCTGATCACGGCCCGGCTGTTCGCGGAGAAGGCTCGGGGCGGCGGCGACTCGCCGGAGGCGCCCGACCTCGCGCTCGGCCTCGTCCTCGATCGGAAGGGGAACCGCCTGGCTCGGCGCGGGGGCGCCCACACCGTGATCCTGCTGATCGGCGACGCGCCGCCTCACCCCGAGGACGAGCCCGGGGCGCTTCAGGCGATCCGCTCCGCGCGGGAGCGGGACCCGAGGCTCGCGGTCAACGCGATCGTCTGCGGCCCGTATGGCGCCGGCTTCCTCGAGCGGGCGGCCGGGGCGGGGGGCGGACGGGCGGTCCCCCTCGGCGCGGCCGCGCCCCTCGCCTGCACCATGCTCGGGCTCTTCTTCGGCCCCGAGCTGTCCGAGGAGGTCGAGCGCCTCGCGGCCGCCCACGTGGACGAGCTGCGCGGGCGCGCCGGCTCCGGGTCGGGGCGGACGACGGACCCGCGGACGCTCGCCCGCGCCGCTCTCGGAGCGGCCCGGGCCGCGACCGACGACCCCGCGCGCCGGGCGGAGGCGCTGCTCCGGGCGCTCGCCCTCGACCCCGGAAGCGACGCGCTCTTCACCCTCCTCGAGCTCGAGGCAGACCACGCCGGGGCGCTCGAGGGGGATCGGGTCCTGGCCTGGCTCGAGGCCCTGGCGGAGTTCGAGGGCGTCGAGGTCGACGCGGGCGACCCCGGCGCCTTCCGCCCCCTCGCCGAGGACCTCCGGCGCCCGCGCGTCGTCCGGGCGCTGGCGAGGCTCGCCGGGCGGCTCCCCGATCGCCGCCAGCGGCCCCATCTCCTGCGGATCCTGTCGGGCGCGAGCGGGCTCCCGGATGACGTCCGGGCCGAGGTCGTCGTCGCCGTCTTCCGGATCGAGGGCCGCGAGACGGAAGAAGCCGTCTGCCGCTTGTCGCAAGAGGATCCGGCGGCCGCCGTGGACGTCCGGCTGTTGCTGCACGCTCTCGGGCGCGAGCAGGGCCCAAAGCTCGCGGACGCCATCGCGAGGCGCTTCCTCCGCGACGCCGACGCCCGGACCCTGACCGCCCTCGGCCGGGCGCCGGTCGAGGGGCAGAGGCAGGCCGGCCTGGCCGTCCTGGAGCGCATGGCCCTCGAGGGTCCGCCGGGTCCGCCGCCCGGCCCGGACCCCTGGCCACGCGTCCTCGCCGCCCTCTCGGACCGCGGCCTCTTCGCCGTGCTGGCGGCGGCGGCCGCCGGCGGCCGCGAGCGGGAGGCGGCGGCCCTCGCCGTCGGCCGCCTCGCGCCGCATCTCGGCCTGGAGCGGCTGGCGCGCCTCCTCGTCGACGGCCCGATCCCGGCGTCCCGGCTGCTCGAGGCGGACCGCGACGTCGCCGGGCTTGCCGAGCGCGCGCTCCTCTCGGCGCTCCGCGGCCACGTGCGGGCCGGCCGCGATGCGACCGTCCGCCGTCTCCTCGCCAAGCTGCGCGCCCTCGACGCGGCGACGCGGGCGGAGGTCGCGCTCGCCCTCGCCCCGACGATCGAGGGGCTCGCGGGAACGAGGCGGCGCGACGCCTTCCGCTTCTTCGCGGAGGCGACCGACGAGCGCGGCCTCGACCTCATCGTGCGCGCCCTGCGCTGGGACCGGGGCGAGCACCTGGGCGAGGCCGTCGACGCCCTGCGCCGGATCACGGGCAAGCGCTTCCGGTCGCCCGCGGGGTCGGCCCGCGCCCGGAGCGACCAGGCCACGGAGATCGAGCTCTGGTGGGAGTCCTACCGGAAGAGCCTCGGCCCTACTCCGTCTCGACCGGACCCGTCTCGACGGCCTCGAAGTCCGACCCCTTCACGCGCTTGAGCGTCGTCAGGTGGGCGTCGTTCCAGCGCGGGTCGGGGGCGCCGGAGAGGTGCCAGTCGGAGCCGTTGTCCGCGACGAGCATGCCGTGGCGCTTTAGCGCCTCGAGGATCGCCCGCGCGACCGGCGGGAACCTCGAGGTGTCGAACCCCGCCTTCAAGCGGAAGCGGAGCCCCATGGGCGGGAGGTCCGGGTCGGTCGCACGGCTCGCGAAGTGGCGGGCGGGGGCGATGTAGCCGCGCTGCGTGCGCGCGACCGTGAAGCGGAGGGCGTGCCGGATCCCTTCCTTCGACGTCGCCTCGTCGTGGCGGACGAGGCCCGGGAAGATCGGCAGGCCGGCGGCGTCGGCCGAGGTCCAGCCCTTCGGCCGGAGGGCGTTCGACGTGAGGTCGAAGATCGCGCCCGAGCCGGCGCGAAAGCCGCCCTTCCCGTCCGGGAAGGCGTGGAACAGCTCGTAGAGCCTCTTCTCCTCGACGTCGACGACGAGGATGTGGCGGTCGCCCTTCCCGTCCGGCCCGCCCTCGATCGGGGCGTCGGGCGGGATCGGGTACGGGCCCTCGTCGCTCTCGTCGGCGTACTCGAACGTCACGGGAACGCGCGGCTGCTTGCGCCCGACGACGACGTACGGGATCCCGTTCGGCGCGCCCTCAAAGACCGTCCCGAAGTCCGGGTGAAGGGGCTTGTCCTTGCCGATCGAGGCGACGTAACGGTCGGAGCGCGCGTGGACCGGGAGCTTCGAGATGTCCTGGTTCCACGGGTTGTCGGCCGGGAAGGGGCGGCCGACGGGGCGCGGCGGCGGCCCGTCGGCGAGCGTCGAGAGCGCCGCGAGCGGGGCGAGGACGACGGCGACGACGGCGGCGGCGCGCAGCGCGGTCCCGGGGGCGATCACGGCCGCCAGTTTCACGGCTCGCGCCGCCCCGGTCAAGACGCGGTTGCGCGCCTCCGTAAGATGGGTCGGCATGTTCGGCCCGGATGACCCGACGCAGCCGGGGAGCCCGCGCCCCGGGACCGCCATCCCGCCGGTCCCGTCCCCGGCGCCGCCGCCGCCCTCGCCGCCCTCGCCGCCGCCCGGCGGGTACGCGCGCCTCGGGGCCTACGAGATCGTCGAGGAGATCGGCGCCGGCGGCATGGGGCGCGTCTACCGGGCGCGCCACGCCGCCCTCGGGAAGGAGGTCGCGCTCAAGGTCCTCCTCGGGGGCTCGGACGGCGACGTCGCCCGCTTCGTCCACGAGGCGCGGGCCATGGCCGAGCTGGCGCACCCGCACCTCGTCCCCGTCCACGACGTCGGCGAGTCGAGCGGGCGCTGGTTCCTGACCATGGACCTGGCGACCGGCGGGACGCTGGCGACGCTCGTCGCCGATGCCCTCCGCGCCCGGCGCGCCGGGCCGCGCCGCCGCGGGCCGGTGGTCCCGCTCGAGCGCGCGCTCGCCCTCGTCGAGAAGGTCGCCCGCGCCGTCGCCCACGCCCACGAGCACGGGATCGTCCACCGCGACCTGAAGCCGTCGAACGTGCTCCTCCGCGCCGACGGGGAGCCTCTCGTCTCCGACTTCGGCCTCGCGCGCCGACTCGAGGCGCCGCGCGGCTTGACGCAGACGGGCGAGGTCCTGGGCACGATCGGCTACATGGCGCCGGAGCAGGCCGAGGGGTTGCCGGTGGACGAGCGCGCCGACGTCCACGCCCCTCGGCGCGATCCTCTACGAGCTGCTCTGCGGCGAGCCGCCGTTCCGCACGACGGGCTCGCTCGCCCGCGACCTCGTCCTCGCCCCGGTCGTCGAGCCGATCCCGCCGCGTCGCCACGTGCCGGCGCTCCCGCGCGACGTCGAGACGATCGTCCTCCGGGCCCTCGCCCGCGAGCCCGAGCGCCGCTACCCGGGCGCCCGCGCCCTCGCCGACGACGTCCGCCGCTGGCGCGACGGCGAGCCGATCGCCGTCCTCGAGGAGGCGATCGCGGCCGTCGCCGGGCACCCGTTCCACGCGCCCCGTCTCCACTTCGAGGTCGCCTGGAAGAACCTCGAGGCCGGCGCGATCGACGAGGCCCGGCGCGCGCTCGAGCGCGCCGAGGCGGCCGCCGGCGCCGACGAGGGCCGGCGCATCGAGGCCCTCGTCCGCCGCGTCGAGGTCGAGCTCGAGGCCGGGCGTCCGGCGGAGGCCTTGCGCGTGGTCGAGAGGGCCGAGCGCATCTCGCAGGCGAGCGCCGGCCAGCGCGTCTTCACCCTCGCCTGCCAGCGCGCGCTGGCCGAGCTCGGGCTGGCGCCGGACGCGGCGCGCCGGGCCGAGGTCCTCGCCCGCCTCGACGCCCTCGCCCGCACGGGCGGCCCTTCGCCCGACCCCGAGCAGCGCGAGCTCGGCGCGCTCGCCGCGCTCGGCGCCGCCGCCGACCGGGTCGCCCACGGCGACATCGAGGCCGCCCGGCGCGGGCTCGTCTCGACGGTGACGCTCTCCTCGACGGCCTGGACCGGCGCCGACGACGACCGCGCCTGCGCCGAGGTGTACCTGCTCGCCGCGCTCCTCGACCTGCACGCCGGCGCCGCCGGATCGGCGCGCGACCAGCTCCGGCGGATCGCCGCCGGCGCCGCCCCCTGGCCGGCGCTCCGGGCGACGGCCTCGGCCCTCGCCCACGCGGCCGCCCCGACGGCCGCCGACCTCGCGGCGGTCGAGGCCGCCGCCCTCTCCGCCCCCGACCGGGCGCTCGTCGCCCTCGCCCTCGGCACGGAGGCCGCGGCGCGCGGCGACGCCGCGGCCGCCCGCGCGCGCCTCGGCGCCGCCGTCTCCACGCCCGGCGCCCGGGCCTGGGTGAGGGCGGTCGCGCGCCGGTTCGCCGGGACCCTCGGTTGATGTCGCGGCCGCCGCCTCTTGCGCCGGTTTTTACATTCCCGTGACCTACCCGACCCTACAATCCAGCCGTATCGGACATCTCGCCGCGTGCGAGGGAGGGGATCCATGGTCCTGCGTCGCCGCCCGTTCTTCCTCGCTGCTTCCGTCGCGCTCGTGGCCGCCGCCGCCACCGCCGCGGCCCCGGCCGCCCGCGCCGACGTGCCCGCCGGCTACGTCCAGACGCAGATCGCGAGCGGCCTCTCGCGCCCGGTCGCGCTCGGCTACGCGCCCGACGGGCGGCTCTTCATAGGCGAGCAGTACACGGGCCGGATCAAGGTCCTGAAGAACGGCGCCGTCCTCGCGACCCCGTTCGCGACGCTGCCGAGCGTCTACACGGGCAACAACGAGACCGGGCTCCTCGGCCTCGCCGTCGATCCCGACTTCGCCCGGACGGGGTTCGTGTACGCGCTCGTCACCGAGGCCATGTTCGAGCAGGTCGTCTACCGCTACCGCGCCTCGGGCGACGCCGGCGTCGAGCGGACGGCCGTGATCCGCGGGCTGCCGTCGCGCGGGATCAACCACAACGGGGGCGGGATCGCCTTCGGCCCGGACGGGCACCTCTATGTCTCGATCGGCGACAACGGCAACCTGCCGAACGACGCCCAGAACCGCAGCAGCCGGCGCGGCAAGCTCCTCCGCTTCCGCAAGGACGGCACGGTCCCGTCGGACAACCCGTTCGGCAACGAGGTCTACTGCTACGGGCTCCGCAACACGTTCCGCTTCTGCTTCCAGCCGGGCACGGGCGCGATCTACTCGACCGAGAACGGCGAGGCCCTGGACGAGATCAACGTCCTCGAGCGCGGCGCGAACTTCGGCTGGCCGCTCGTCGAGGGGGCCTCGAGCAGCGCCCAGCTCCGCGGCCCGATCGCCGAGTTCTCACCCACGATCGCGCCGACCGGGATCACGTTCTACGCGGGCGCGGCCATGCCGGCGCTCCGCGGCAGCTTCTTCTTCGGCGACTACAAGGGCGGCAAGGTCTACCGGGTCGTCCACACGCCCGGGAGCCGGCCGACGATCAGCGAGTTCGTGACGCGCGTCCCGCAGCCCATCGACGTCGTCGAGTCGCCGGACGGCGGGCTCGCGATCTGCACGCTCGCCGGGCGCATCTACAAGGTGACGGCGAGCGCCCCGGTCGCGAACCAGGCGCCGGTCGCGTCGTTCACGGCGACGCCGTCGTCCGGCCCGGCGCCCCTCGATGTCCTCTTCGACGGGCGGGCCTCGTTCGACCAGGACGGCTCGATCGCCCGCCACGAGTGGACGTTCGGCGACGGCACGACGGGCCTCGGGGCCACCGTCCAGCACCGGTTCGCGACGCCCGGGACGTACGCCGTGACCCTCGCGGTCGTCGACGACCGCGGCGCGCGGGCGACGACGACGTTCAGCGTGGCGGCGACGACCACGGGCGCCCGGGCGACGAGCGCCCACATCGAGGCCCCGCCGGACGGATCGACGATGCCGACGAACGTCGTCTCGTTCGCCGGCCACGGCCACGACGACGGCCGGGTCGTCGAGCACCGCTGGAGCTTCGGCGACGGGACGGCCGACGTCGTCATCGCGAGCGGCGTCACGACCGACGGGAACACGACGCCCTCGCACGCCTACGCGCGCGCCGGCACGTACACGGTCACGCTCGCGGTCCGCGACGACGCCGGCAACCGGGCGACCCACTCGATCCGCGTCACCGTCCCGGCGCCCCCGGGGGGCGGCGTCGGGGACGACGGCTTCGAGCCGAACGACGCCCGAACGGCCGCGGCCCCGATCGTCGCCGGCGCGTACCCCGGCCTGCGGGCGGACGACGACGACTGGTACGCGGTCGCGCTCGCCGTGACCGGGACGATCACGGTCCGGATCGACTTCTCGCACGCCGAGGGCGATCTCGACCTCGTCCTCGAGGACGCCGGCGGCCGGCGCCTCGCGATCAGCGAGTCGACCGGCAACAGCGAGACCGTGCGCGTCCAGGGGCTCGCCGCCGGGACGTACCGGGTGCGCGTCTACGGCTACCAGGGGGCGCGCGCCGGCTACTCGCTCACGGTCGGGATCGGCGCCGACGCCGGTCCCGTTGCGGCGCGGACCGGCGTCGTCACGGCCGGCCGCCTCACCGTCCGCTCGGGCCCCGGCTCGACCTACCCGATCCTCGGCTACTTCGTGCAGGGCACGCGGCTGACGATCGTCGACGAGCGCTCGAGCTACTACCGCGTGACCTTCCAGGGCGCCCCGGCGACCGCTTCGTACTGGGTCTACAAGACCTACGTCCGGCTCGACTGACCGGGCGGCCCTCCGCCCGCCTTCCTGACGGCATCCCGACGGCCCCGTGACCGTTTCGTCACGGGGCCATCGGCGGGCGTTCACGCCCCCCGGGTAGCCTTCCTGCATGGCTCTCGGGCTCGACTTCAGCGCCTGGTCGATCGTCGGCTTCGTCGGGACGGCCTTCTTCTCGACCCGCTTCCTCACGCAATGGATCGCGTCCGAACGGCGCGGCGAGAGCGTCCTGCCGGTCGCCTTCTGGTGGTACAGCATCGCCGGCAGCGTCCTCATGGCGGTCTACTTCATCGGGCGGCGGGACCCGGTCGGCATCGTCGCCTACCTGCCGAACCTGGTCGTCTACGTGCGGAACCTCCAGCTCACGCGGAAGCGCAAGCGCGAGCGCGCGGCGGGCCCCGTCGCACCGCCTCCCGTGGCGGCGGTCGCCTGTGATCTCGGCGGCTGAGCCGGGCCCCGCGCCCGCGCCGCTGCCCCGGCGGGAAGCGGCCGTCCTCGGGCTCGCCGCGCTGGTCCTGCTGGCGGTCGATGCCGGCGCCCGGCTTCCCGCCCAGACGGCGGAGGCCCGAGTGCCGGTCGCGGCCCGCACCATGGCTCGCGAGGGGCTCTCTCCGGTCGCGCGGCTCGGCGGCCTGCCCTGGAGTACGAAGCCGCCGCTCGCCGTCTGGCTCCAGGCCCTGTCCATGCGCGCCTTCGGCGAGACGCTGGCCGCCGCCTCGCTCCCCGGGGCCGTGCTCGCGGCCGCGGCGGCGTTCGCGGTCGCCCGCCGCGGCGGGCTGGTCGCGGGGCTGGCGCTCCTCCTGTCGCCCCGGTTCCTGCTCTCGGCCCGCGGGGCCGAGCTCGACATCGTCTTCGCCTCGCTGACGGCGCTCGCGATCCTCCGGGGCCTCGACGAGATCGACGCCGGCGGGCGCGTCGGGCTCGCCTCGCAGCTCATCCTCGGGCTCGCGCTCCTCACGAAGGGCCCGCTCGCCCTCGTCTTCGCCCTCCTCGCCTGGGGCCGCGGCTGGCTCTCCGCCTGGGCGCCGCTCGCCCTCGTGCCGCCCGCGGCCTGGGCGGCGTGGGCCGACCGCGTCCACCCCGGGATCGGGCTCACGTGGTACGCCCAGCTCGCCGGCGCGGTCGGACGCTCCCACACGGCCCACAACGCGCCCGCCTACGCGTACGTGGTCGCGCTCCCCGTCCTCGCCGCCCCGGCGGTCCTGCCGCTCGCGATCGCCGCCGTCGAGCGGCTGCGCGGGTCGCGGGCCGGCCCGGTCGCGCCCGGCCGGGCCGTCGACCGGCGCCTCTTTCGATGGCTCGCCGGCGGGCTCCTGATCCTGTCGCTCCTGCCGCTCAAGCAGTCGAGCTACGCGCTGCCGATCTACCCGGCGCTCGCCCTCCTCGGCGTGCAGGCGGCGGGGTTCGCCCGCCGGTCGCGGCTCCTCCGCGCTTACCTGGGCGTCCTGCTCGCGGCCGTCCCCGTCGCCGCCATCCTCGTCCTCCCGCTCGCCGCGCGGTGGCAGGCGGAGCGGAGCCTCGTCCCGATCGGCGAGCGCGTGCGGGCCCTCGGCGACGCCTCCGGCGGGACCGTGGCGGCGCTCGGCTCGGCGTGGGAGGAGGTCTCCTGGGGCGCCGGCGCCGACATCCCCTGCGTCGCTTCGGCCGAGGAGGCGCGCGCGCGCGGCTTCCGCTGGCTCCTGGTCGAGACGACGGAGAGCGCGTCCGCGCCGGTCGCCCCGCCCGACAGGGCCGCCCCGGCCGACGCGACCGGGACGGCCGGTCTTCCCGCCGTCCTCGAGGCCCGGCACCCGCGCCACCGGCGGCGCCTCGTCCGCGTCCTCGACCTCGAGGGCCCCCGGCCGTGACCCACGCCCTCTCGGTCGTGATCCCGGTCCAGAACGAGGAGGGCAACGTCGCCCCGCTCGCCGACGCGCTCCACCGGACGCTCGCCGCCGCCGGGATCGCGGACTACGAGGTCCTCTTCGTCGACGACGGCTCGACGGACGGGACGGCCCGCGCGGTCAAGGTCGAGATCGGGCGCGACCGGCGCGTCCGCCTCGTCTCGCTGGCCCGCAACTCCGGCCAGACGGCGGCGATCGACGCCGGCTTCAGCCGCGCCCGCGGCGATGTGATCGTCGTCATGGACGGCGACCTCCAGAACGACCCGGCCGACATCCCCGTCCTCCTCGCCGAGATCGGCCGCTACGACTGCGTCTGCGGCTACCGCCACGCCCGCGGCGAGGGCGACGGCCTCGTCCGGATCGTCTCCTCGCGGGTCGCCAACGCCGTCCGGACGGCCGTCCTCGGCGACCCCGTCCGCGACTCCGGCTGCGGCTTCCGGGCCGTCCGGCGCGAGGCGCTCGCCGGCATCAAGCTCTACCGCGGCATGCACCGCTTCCTGCCGACGCTGCTTCGCCTCGAGGGGCGCACGGTCGCCGAGGTCCCGGTCGGAAACCGCCCGCGCCGGAGCGGGCGCTCGAAGTACGGCGTCTGGAACCGGGCGTTCGCGGCGCTCTACGACCTCGTGGCCGTCCGCTGGATGCGCTCCCACGCGCTCCGCTGGGAGGTCGTCGAGGAGGCCTGATCAGGGCGCCTTCTCGACCGCAAAGCTGTCGAAGACGAGGCCGTCCTTGCTCACCGCCTCGAGCCGGAGCGCCGTCGCCCCGATCGAGAGCCGCACGTGGTGGTCGACGGCGGCGACGTAGGCCGTGCGCGCGGTCGAGCGGACCTCGTAGAGCGTCTTGCCGCCGCCGCCGGTCACGACGTACGTGATCCCGTTCACCGGGTAGAAGCGCTGGTAGTTGTGGTCGTGGCCGGTGACGACGAGGTCGACGCCGTAGCGCTCGAAGACCGGGATGAAGGTCTCCTGGACGAACGAGTTGTCGAAGTGCTGCCCCTCCGTGAACGGCGGCCGGTGGAAGAACGCGATCCGCCAGCGCGCCGCGGTCGCGGCCGGGCCGGCGAGGTCGTCCGCCAGCCAGCGCTGCTGGTCGCTCCCGGGGACGACCTCGTCCGTGTCCGTGGCGAGGGCGACGAAGTGGACCGGGCCGTAGTCGAACGAGTAGTAGCGCTCGGGCGCGGGCGAGTTCTCCGGCAGGTGGAAGACGTCGAGGAAGGGGGCGCCGCTCTCGGTCTTGACGTCGTGGTTGCCGAGGACCGGGTAGAGCGGGACGTGGTCGATGAGGGCGGCGAACGGCCGGAAGAAGGCCTCGGCGTATGCGTCGCGGGCGCCGACCTCGTAGACGAGGTCCCCCGTGTGGAGGACGAGGTCGGGCTCGTCGGCCGCCATCCGGGCGGCGATCTGCCCGGCGTTGAGCGGGTGCTCGCGCCGCCGGATGACGTCCTTCAAGCGTCGCTTCAGGCGCTCTCCCGACTCGCGCTCGGCGATCCCGCCCGAGTCGCCGACCACCGCGACCCGGATCTCGCGGGCGTCCGGCCCCGGGATCGGCGCGGTCCGGAAGGTGGAGCCGCCGACCGGGAGACCCGAGTCGGCGTCGAGCACGCGGTACGCGTAGCGCGAGTCCGGGGCGAGCCCCTCGATCCGGAGGCCGTGCGCGGTGCCGGCGGCCGCCTCCTCGACCGCGATCGTCGCCGCTCCGGGCGCCGCATCCGCCGGCTCGCACTCGACGCGGAGGCGCCGCGGCGAGGCCGTCAGGTGGGCGACGACCATCGAGTCGGGGCGTGCGTCCTGGACGTAGGGGGCGGTCGACGCGAAGGGGTCGCCGTCCGCGTCGGCGCAGGCGGCGCCGCCGGCGGCGAGCCCGATGAGCAGGGCGAGGCCGGGCGCCGAGGCCCGGGGCGCGCGGGCTGGCGGGGGGATGCGGCCCGTCACCGCCCTACCCGCCCGTGGTGAAGCGCGAGAGCGCGCCGCTCTCGAGCTGGAACGACCGCGTCTCCGGTCCGCGCACCGCCCGGATCTCGGCCTCGTGAGCGGTCCCGGGCGCGAGCGCGCCCGCTTGAGCCTGCGCCTCGCGCTCGGTCGTGGCGGCGACGATCGTCCTGAAGGGTCCGGCGGCCGGCACGGGACGGACGACGAGGTCGAAGCGCGGCCCCTCGCCCGTCCAGCGGAACGTCGCGAGCGCGGGCACGCCGGTCGCGCCGTCCGCCGGCTCCACGAGGTCCGGGAACGGCGGAAGGTCGCCGGACACGAAGGTCCCGAACGCCCGCGCCGAGCCGTTCGGCAGCGTGACCTCGAAGAAGTAGAGCCCCGCGGGGAACCGGGCGCGGAGCCCCTCCTCGTCCCCGTCGAACGCCGCCTCGAAGGCGGGCGGGTTCGCGCCCGGGACGAGGTCGAGCGGAAGGACGGTGCGGTCCGGCAGGCGCACCGTGCCGCCGCGGATGTCGCCGGTGACGGTCGCCCGGAACCGACCCGCCACGGCGCCGGTCGCGACGTCGCGCGTGCGCCCGATGACGACGCGCGACCCGATCCCGGCCGGGAGGTGGCCGCCGGGCCCGACCGAGCTCTCGACGTTGCCGCTCGCGAGGCTGCCGTCGCAGCCGGGGACGAGGGCCGCGGCGGCGCCGGCGAGCGCGAGGGCGAGCGAGAGGACGGGGCGGCGACCAGGACGCGAAGGGAGGGGGGTGCGGACGCGTCGGGTGTCGAGCGCGGGCGGCATGACGGTGGCTCCTCTCGGGGTCGCGGCGGCGCGTGGGAGCCGCTCCGGTTCGTGGGGAATCCTACGCGGCCCGTCCTTCGCGACGGTGACGCGAGGGTGAAGATAGGGCTCGGCGCTCCATTACCGGTTCGCAACTTTACGCCGCCGGCCTGCCCGGCTAAGGTAGCCGCGTGGCCGCCCCGACCCGCCCGCCGCTCGCCGACCTCCACCGGCACCTCGACGGCTCGCTCCGCCCGGAGACGCTGAGCCAGCTCGCCGCGCCGCTCGGCGTCGCGATCCCGGACGACCTCCCGTTCCGCCCGGGCATGGGGCTCGAGGCGGCGCTCGAGCGGTTCCGGGTGACGCTCGCCGTCCTCCAGACGCCGGCGGCCGTCCGGCGCGTCGCCGCCGAGATCTGCGAGGACGCCGCCGGCGAGGGGATCGGGACGCTCGAGATCCGCTTCGCCCCGCAGCTCCACGGCGGCGCGGCGCTCGAGGAGATCGTCGAGGCGGCGGTCGACGGGGCGGCGGGCCGGGCCGGGATCCTGCTCTGCGCGCTCTACGGCGAGCCGCCGTCGCTCGTCTTGCGGCTCGTCGAGGCGGCGCGCACGCGCCCGGGCGTGACGGGGATCGACCTCGCGGGCGGCCCCGACTCCGGGCAGCGCTTCGTCCTCGAGGACTACGCCCCGGCCTTCGCCCGGGCCCGCGACCTCGGGATCGGCCGCACCGTCCACGCGGGCGAGGGGCGGCCGCCGGCCGAGATCCGGGCGGCGATCGAGCGGCTCGGCGCCCAGCGGATCGGCCACGGGACGACGCTCCTCGACGACCCGGCCGTCGTCGACCTCGTCCTCGCGCGCGGCATCGTCATCGAGGCCTGCCCGACCTCGAACGTGCACACGGGCTCGATTCCGAGCGTCGCCGACCACCCCCTCCCGCGCTGGCTCGAGCGCGGCGTCGCCGCCTGCATCTGCACGGACAACACGCTGCTGTCGGCCGTCGACCTGCCGGGCGAGATCGAGCGCGCCGCGCGCATCCCCGGCATGACCGGGCCGCTCCTCGCCCGGGCGCTCGAGCACGGGCGCCGGGCGGCGTTCCGGCGCGCGTAGAGACTTACACTTCCGAGACAATTCCCCCGGGCGGCCCCGCTATAGTCTCGGGCTTCGCCGCCGTCGCCGGAGGGAACATGATCGCCAGGAACCTCCTCGTCGCCGTCGTGCTCGCCGTCGCCTCGTCGCTCGCCGCCGGCGCCTCGCCGCGCCCGGCCTCCGCCCAGGAATCGAACGGCCTCGCCGGCGCCCGCGCCCGGCTTCGGAGCGCGGCCGAGGCGGCCGGCGTCGCCTACCCGCTCGCGAAGCCGTCGATCCGCGTCTACAAGAGCTACCGGGTGCTCGTCCTCTACTCGGGCGACGTGCCCGTGCGCGCCTACTGGGCCGGCCTCGGCTTCGCGCCGGTCGGGCACAAGCGGCGCGAGGGCGACGGCCGCACGCCCGAGGGCGAGTACTACCTCTGCTCGCGCAACGACGCGAGCCGCTTCCACCGCTTCCTCGGGATCTCCTACCCGGCGCCCCGCGACGCCTCGACCGCCCTCGCCGAGGGCCGGATCGGCGCCGTCACCGCCGCCCGCATCCTGCGCGTCCGCCCGCCGTTCCGGCCGCCGTGGGACACGCCCCTGGGCGGCGCGGTCGGCCTCCACGGGGGCGGCGCCGGGGCGGACTGGACGCTCGGCTGCGTCGCGATCGCGGACGCCTACATCGACGAGCTGTGGGTCGCGTGCCCGAGCGGGACGCGCGTCACGATCCTGCCCTGACCGGAGGCGGCGACATGCGCGCAGTCCAGGGACGGATGGCGCCCGCGACGGCGCTCGGGGCGCTCGCGGCGCTCGGGGCGGTCGCGGCGGTCGCGCTGGCGCTGGGGGCGGCGGCGGCGGTGCTCGGCGCCGGCCCGCGCCCGGCCGCGGCCGACGAGGTCGGCGAGCGCGTGCGCGCCCTGCGGCCGAAGCCCGAGGGCTGGCAGGAGGTCCCGTGGCGGACGGACCTCGCCGCCGCGCGCCGCGAGGCGGCGCGGACGTCGCGCCCGCTCTTCCTCTGGGCGATGAACGGGAACCCCCTCGGCTGCACCTGAGGGAACGGCGTCCGGGACCGTGCGTCCTCGTTCGGCGATGCGAAGGTGGTGGAGGTCCTCGGCACGGCCTACGTGCCGGTCGCGATCGACTGCATCTACTACGAGTTCAGCACCGACGAGCACGGCGCCTTCTTCCGGAAGCTCGCGCTCGAGGCGCTGCTGAACCCGGTCAACGACGACGGCGGGCGCTCGCTCCAGGGCCACTACGTGGCCTCGGCGAGCGGCCGGCTCCTCGCCGCCCAGAACGTCCGCGGCAAGGCCGCCCTCCTCGACCTGCTCGAGCGCGGGCGGGTCGCCTTCGCGGCCCTCGACGCGCGCGAGGCGGCGCCGCCCCTCGACGAGCGCGCGCCCCGCGACCGGCGCTGGGCCCGGCGCCTCCCCGAGGGCGGCCTGGCGCTCAACGTCTACGCCCGGATCGCGGGCTTCGACGAGGCGAAGCAGACCTCGCGCGAGCCCTACCAGCTCGACTGCATGCGGACGAACCGCGAGCGCACCGGCTTCGACCACCTGTGGATCCGGGCGGACGAGCTCGAGGGCCTGCTGCCGCCGGGCCTCGAGGCCGGCGCGCGCTGGCGGGCGCCGGCGCGGCTCGCGCGCCGGCTCGCCCGCTTCCACCTCGTCGACACCGTGCGGGGCGAGCCGCCGCACTACGAGGCCGGGCACGTGAAGCGGGCGACGATCGCCTGCACGGCCGAGCGCGTGGAGGCGGCGTTCGTGACCGTCCGCCTCGAGGGCGAGTTCGAGCTCGACGCCTCGAAGGACCCGCAGTACCCGCGCGGCTTCAAGGGCACGCTCGCCGGGCGGCTCATCTACGACCGGACGGTCTCGCGCTTCGCCTGCTTCGACCTCTACGTCGAGGGCGACGCCCACGGCGACGGCAAGTACATCCCCGGCGCGCCGCAGGGCGGCTTCCGGCTCGCGATCGGCTTCGAGATCCCGCCGTCGCCGTTCGCGACCGAGATCCCGCCGCAGGCGATGCGCGAGCCGGACCGGTACTGGAACCCCTGACCTCCAGGCGCGGTCCCCGTCGACGTCGATCCGTGCGTCGCCCCCGGGCGAGCGGCGCGACGACCGGGGCGCCGGCGCGCTCGCCTATCGTCGGCCGAAGACGCGGCGGACCAGCAGGACGATGCGCCGCGCGCCGGCGAGGCAGCCGAGGAGGATCGGGCAGTCGCCGCCGACGACGAAGGGCATCTCGCCGGCCTCGAGCGCCGACCGGACGGCGCGCCGGGCCGACTCGACCATGCCGGTCAGGGACTCGACGGCGATGGGCCCGGACCGCGGATCGCGCTCCGGGGCGAGCGGCGGGACGGCGACGTCGCCGGCGTCGCGCGCGCCGAGCGCCTCCGCCAGCCCGGCCGCGCGGAGGGCCGCCGGCGCGCGGGCGACGCCGTCGGCCCGCCCGGCGGAGTTCGTCGGGACGCCGATGAGCCGCACGGGCGCCGGGGCGGCGACCACGGCTACGCCTCGCGCGGCGACGCGACGCCGCCCAGGGCGTCGCCGAGCGACCACAGGGCGGCCCCGAGCAGGACGACGTCCTTGATCAGGAACTGGCCGGGCACGACGCTGAGGGCGGGGAAGCCGAGGGCCGGCTCCCAGCCGGGCGTCGAGAGGAGGAAGCTCCGCGTGGTCAGGAACATCGGCACCGCCAGCGCGCTGCCGATGGCCGCGACGGTCGCCGACACGGGCCGGAGGGCGATCATGACGGCGATCGCGATCTCGACGACGCCGAGGAGGTTCGAGAAGCCCTGGACGCTCAGGAACCCATAGAGCCAGCTCATGAGGGGGCTGCCGGCGACGAGCGGCTGGATCGCGCCCGCCTCGTAGGCCGTGAACTTCATGGCCCCGATCCAGGCGAGGACCAGGACGAGCCCGTAGCGAACGACGTGGCGGCCCGCCGCCTCGAACGTGGCGGCCGTCCGGGCCACCCGGTGGGTCGCGCTCGTCGACTCGGCGATCCCGGGGAAGACGGATGACTGGGCGCTCATGGGGGAGGTCTCCTCTTTCCGTTCTCGTTCGTCGATCTCGACTCGAGATGAGAGCCTGAACCACCTTCGACTTCGGGGTGCCGGACGACCGGCTCCGCCCTCGCGATCGGGGCGGGGCCGGGTCGGCCGGCCCCGCCCGCCTTCGCCCGGCGTCGGCCTACTGGCCGGCCGGGGCCGGGCTGCCGGCCGGCGCCGACCAGAAGTCGTCGGCCCGGGCCTTCAGCTCGGCGAGGTCGGCCTCGTTCCAGAGCTTCCGCGCGTCCACCTCGGCGTTCTTGAGGAACAGGTGCGTCCGCCCCTCGATCACCTCGAAGCTCGTCGGGTCGGGGACGAACCGGGACCCGATCGAGCAGCCGAACGCGCAGTAGCCGCCGTAGGCCGGGAGGAAGCGCGCCGGGTCGGCCTCGAACGCCCGGCGCTGCCGGTCGGACGCGAGGAAGTAGGTCACGCCCTCGTGCTCGGCCGCGTGCTGCGGAGAGCCGGGCTCCGCCCGGCCGCTCTCGAGGTACGAGACGGGGCTGTAGCCGCCGAGGCCCACGGAGACGGTGTGCGGGGCCGCCTCGGCGTCCGTCCCGCGGGCCTGCCGCAGGGCCTTCTCGTAGACGGGCTCCGGCTGCACGCCCTGCCAGCGCCCGACGACCGCGCCGTCCCGGAACAGGAGGACGGTCGGGATCGACCGGATGTCGAAGGCGGCCGCGGTCTCGGGGTTCTCGTCCACGTCCAGCTTGCCGACCTTGATCGCGCCGGCGAACCGCCCGGCCAGCCGGTCGATCGTCGGCCCGAGCGCCCGGCACGGGCCGCACCAGGGGGCGAAGAAGTCGACCAGCACGGGGCGGTCGCTGTGGAGAACCTCGCTCTCGAAGCTCGCGTCGTTGAGGCGGAGGACGTCGTTCATCGTGTCCGGCATCGTGTCCTGCTCCTTCTTGCGATCTCTCGCCGGTCGGCGGGGAGTTCCGTCGCCGGCTCGCATCTTTGATGCGGCGGCCCCCGCGCGTCTTACCGGCGAAGCCGGCCGCCGATCTCGCCGAGCGCCCGGCGCAGGGCCTCGTACTCCTCGCGGCACTCCTCGCAGATCGAGAGGTGGTGCTCGACGGCCTCGAGCCCCTCCGACACGGTCCTCCCGGCCAGCTCCTGCTCGGCGAACTCGGCGACCCGCGAGACGCACTCGTCGCAGTCGATCTCGTCGTCCCGCGTCAGGCGGACCACCCGCAGGAGGGCGTCGACCTCTTCGTTCGAGAGGGGCATCGCTCGGGTCCTCACGTGGCGAACGCGGCGTGGACGTCCTCGGCGCGGAAGCCGGCCGTCTCGAGGCCTCGCTTCAGGCGCCGGCGGGCGTCGTGCGACAGCTTGTAGATGGCGTTGCGAGGGCGGCCGAGCTGGCGGGCGATCTCGTCCTGGGGCATCCCCTTCAGCTCCGCGAGCAGCACGGTCCGCTGCTTCTCGGTCAGCCCGGTGCGGATGAGGTCGTGCATCTTCTCGAGGATCGCCCTCCGCTCGTCGGCGCCGAGGTCCCGGTCGGGCGCGGCGCCCGGCGCGATGTCGGCATCGGCGATCGCCAGGTCGAGGGGCACGTCCTTCCAGCGCCGGCGCCGGAGCTCGCCCAGGGCGGCGCGGATCGCGATGGCGGTCGCCCAGGTCAGGAACCGGCTGCGCCCCTGGAACTGGCGCAGCCGGTCGAGGATGCGGAGGAGCGAGTCCTGGACGGCGTCCTCCAGGAACGCGTCGTCGGCCGGGGTCCAGCGGGACGACGCCCGACGCAGGCCGCGGAGCAGCGCCTCCCGGAGATCGGTCAGGGCCGCGTGCTGGACCCGGGCCTCGCCCGTCAGGTGCGCCAGCCACTCTTCGTTGCTTCGATTCATGATCTCTGGGTCGGGCACGACGCCCGAGCGCTACACCGATCTCGAAAAAAGGACCGGGCGCGCCGGCGTCCTCTCCTCGTTGGATGCCGCCGGTCGGCGAGCTCTTACCCCGGCGGGGAAGAAGAAGATCCGGGTTGATTTCTGAGGCTCATGACGTAGATTGGGGTGTCTCCGCGTCCCGCCCCGTCCGCTCGAGGGAGACCGCCATGATCCGCCATCCCCTCCGGCGCGCCGTCGCCTGCGTGCTCCTCTGGTCCGTCGTGCTGGCGCCCGGATGCATCGCGCCGGCCAAGGTCACGATCGACCGGCCGCCCCCCTCCCGGCCCTACGAGCCGGGCAAGGTCCGCCCGAAGCTCATGGTCCTCCAGCTCGACGACAAGACGAACGGCAAGATCAAGGACGCCAGCATCCTCGGCTGCGGGATCGAGCCCGGGACGACCGAGAAGCTGAGGACCGCCCTCGCCGAGATCTGCCGCGGGTCGGGGCTCTTCGCCGACGTGCAGCTCGCGGACTTCGGCGAGAGGGAGCTGGAGGCGCGGCGCGCGAGCCTCGCGAACGAGGTCGACCTCCTCCTCCTCTTCCCGACCGTCGAGGAGTTCCGGGTGGAGGGGGGGCCGACGATCACGGCCTACCTGATCTTTCCGCTCATCCTGGCCGCGATCGTGGGCCTGCCGGTGGCGCCGTGCTACCAGGAGGGAGAGCTCCGCATGCGCTGCCGCTTCGTCGACGGGAAGACCGGCAAGCTCGTGAGCCTCTTCGACACGGGCAAGATCGGCTTCAACGACTCCTTCCCGGGGAGCGGGCTGAACGCGCCCATCCACGTGAAGGAGAACCTCGAGCACCTCGCCTCGAACCTCGGCTCCTCGTTCGCGGGCTCGCTCTCCGCGATCCAGCGGCTCGAGGCGGCCGGGCCCGCGACGGTCCCCGTCGCCGCGACGGCGCCGGCGGCCGCCGACGAGCGGCCGCCCGTGAAGGAGCTGCTGCGCTGGCCGGCCGACGTGACCTCGCCCTCGGCCGAGGTGAGGCTCGTCACGCCCCCCTCGGGGCTCGCGATCCGCGACATCCAGGTGACGGTGAACGGGACGCCCGCGTCCGCCCGCGTGCGGACCGAGCCCGCGGAGGGCGGCCGGGAGGGCGCGATCATCTTCCAGCTCGACCTCGGCAAGGGGATGAACGAGGTCGCGCTCGAGGTCGTCTTCCTCTCGGGCGCGAGCGACCGGTTCAAGTTCACGATCCAGCGCCTCCGGTAGGGGCGCCCCCCGGGCGGCTCACTCCCAGGCCGCCCACTCCTCGTCGTGGTGGTGGACGACGACCGGGTCGTCGAGCCGGTTGATGCGCGTCGCGAGGAGCGGCGTGTCGGCCGGCAGGCGGAAGAGGTCGGCGAGGGTCGCGTCGTCGAGGGAGCGGAGGCCGAGGCCCGGGCGGAGCGCGATGGGCTCGGGCGGCGCCCGGCCGCCCGCGCCCGCGAGGACGAACCCCCGCTCGCCGAGCGAGGGCACGTGAGCGCGGTAGGGCCGGACGTCGAAGCCGGCCGAGGCGAGCGTGTTCGCGATCGACGAGAACGTGCGCGGGGTGTGAAACGGCGAGCTGGCCGGCGTGGCCAGGAGCCCGGGGCCCGGGCCGCCGAGGCGGCGCGAGCGCGCGGTAGAAGGGGCGCGTGTAGACCCTCGCGCGCACGGCGTCGTCCGGGTCGGGGACGTCGAGGATCGCGACGTCGAACGTCTCGCGCGAGTCCTCCACCCAGGAGAGAGGGTCGGCGGCCTCGACCGAGACGCGCGGCGCGCGGAGGGCGCCGCCGTTCAGGGCCACGAGCGGCGGGACGGTCGCGAAGGCGCGGGCGACGGCGGCCTCGCGCTCGCCGCCGGCGACGACGAGGACGCGCTCGACGGGCCCGTGCTTCAGGACCTCCTGCACCGCGAGCCCGTCGCCCCCGCCGATCACGAGGACGCGCCGCGGCCGCGGGTGCAGCGAGAGCGCGGGGTGGACGAGGGCTTCGTGGTAGCGGCCGCCGTCGCGCGACGAGGCGCGGAGCGCGCCGCCTATGTGGAGGCGCACGTCGCCGGCGCGGCTCGTGAGGCGGATCGCGCCGTCGCGGACGCCGTCGCCGCCGTCGCCGCCGCCGCCGCCGCCGCCGCCGGCGTCGCCGGCGTCGCCGGCGTCGAGGTCGCGGGCGAGCACGACCGGCGCCCCGAAGCCTCGCTCCTCGCGGGCGCGGTCGAGCCCGCCGGCGAGCGCGTGGCCGGCGCCGAGGACGGCGAGGGCGAGCGCGCAGAGGGCGCGCTCGAGCGCGGGTCGGCGCAGCGCGTCCCGGAGCAGGAAGGTCGCCCAGGCGGCGACCCCGACGACCACGGCCCCGAGCACGGCGGCCGAGTGCACGAGCCCGAGCCGCGGCAGGATCGCGTACGGGAGCGCGACGAGCGCGAGCGCGGCGACGGAGTCGAGGTGGAGGGCCTGCGCGGCGAGGCCGTCGAGCCCGTAGCGCCGGCGCGCGACGCAGGCGGCGAGCGCGACCTCGACGCCGACGAGCGCGCCGAGGGTCGCCGCGAGGCCGAGGAGCAGGGCGCGGAGCGCGGGCGGCTCGAGGACGGGGAACGCGGCCGCGACGAGCGCCGCCGACCCGCCGCCGACCGCGCCCGCGAGGCCCGTCGCGCGCACGAAGGCGGCCGCCGGGTCGCGGTCGCGGAGGCGGGCGCGACCGCGGCCGCCGGCGCGGGCGCGGCCCAGGCGCCCGCCGACGAGCAGGCCGGCGGCCGCCGACGCGAGCCACGTCGCCACGACGCCCGGCAGCCGCGCGGGCGCCCCGGCGAGCAGGTGCGCCCCGACCGTGCGGGCGAGGACCTCGTGGACGAGCCCGCCCGTCGCGAGCGCGAGCACGCCGAAGAGGACCAGCGCCTCGCGCAAGTCAGCCCTTCATCGCCGCCGAGAGGATGATCGCGAGCCCGATCATCATGCCGGCGACAATGACGCCGACGGCGACGTTGTTGTCCTCGACCAGCTCCTTCCGCACCGGGAAGGGCGCGACCCTCTCGAAGATGAAGTAGGCCGCGAAGAAGAGGAAGAGGCCGAGGAGCGCGTAGACCCCCGTCGCGATCAGCTCCGCGCCCTTCACGCCCGAGAGGAGACCGTCTGCCGCTGCGAGCATTCATTTCCCTCCGCGAAAGCCGGAAGAAGACCGGCCGGAGGAGCCGCCTCCTCCGCCCGAGCCCATGAGGAGATCGACGCAGCTCGAGATCAGGCAGAACGCGAGACCGAGCGCCCAGATCACGGGCGGGAAGCCGAAGATCTTCTTCTCGAACCAGAAGTCGAGCGAGGCGTGGGATGTGACGCCCGCCCAGAGCTTCAGGCCGAAGGCCTCGCCGACCTGGCCCGCCGGGATCGGCTGCCCGAGCGAGTAGGTGACCTCCTCGGCGGTCCGCTCCTCGCAGAGCACGCGCGGGCCGCTCTTGTAGTCGGTGACCTGCGCCGTCTCGCCGCGCCGCACCCGCCACGTGAACTCGCCGAGGACGGACACGACCGTGGCGGAGTAGGCTTCTTCCCGGGTGTAGACGTCGCCCTTTAAGCCGAGGCGGCCCGCGTGACCCGGTCGCGCCGCCGGGGCTCCGGCCGCCTGCGGCGTCGGCATGCCCGCGACCTTCCGGACGAGGCTCCATCCGGTCTCGAAGCTCACGAGGAACCGGAAGCCGTGGTAGGGGTTGAAGAGGAGGTACTCGCGCCAGCTCCAGCTCTCGCCCTCGGCCGAGCCGCGCCGGACGACGAAGCCGATCGCCTCCCACTCGACCCCCTCGAGCGTGCCGCGCTTGCCGAGCGGGATCGTCGGCTTCTCGCCGACCCCCTTCTCGGCCTTCTCGACGAGGGCGACGCCCTCGTGCGTGCGGTCGAAGACGGAGCCGCAGAACTCGCAGGCGAACGTCATCGCGACCCCGAGCGAGCGCGGCGCCAGGCTCGCCCCGCAGGCGGGGCAGTCGATCTTGTCGACCGGGATCTCGCCGTCGACGGTCGGCGGGACCGGCGGCGGGGCCGCGGGATCGAAAGGGGGCGGGGGCGCCCCGCCGCCGCTACTCGTAGGGTCGCCAGCCATGGAAGGTCCGGAGCCCCTGGGGCGAGAGGAGGTACAGCTCGACGGCCTGGCCCGCGAACGCGAGCGGCGGGTCCTCGCTGTAGTCGATCGTGGCGAAGGCGTCGTCGTGGCGGCGGAGGTCGGCGTACCGGAAGGCGTAGCCCGGGCGCAGGTTCGCGGGCAGCTCGCCCTCGCCCGAGATGCAGCGCGCCTCGCGCCGGTCGGCGACCAGGTACTCCTCGTCGCCCACCTTCACCTCGGCGCCGACCTCGAGGGCCTCGTACGCGGGCACGCGCGCGCCCGGCACGCGCTCGGTGATCGTGTACTCGCCGGCCGCGTCGCCGAGCCAGCGCCACGAGCCGTCATCGAGGACGATCGCCCACTCGTTCCAGAGGCCGGCCTCGTACGCGAGCTGGATGCGCCCGACGACGAGGAACTCGTTCCCGCGGTGCTTGCCGCGCACCCCGATCTGGATCGGCGACGCATCGCGCACGAGGTCGGCGACCTTGCCGATGGCCTCGACGTCGATGTCGCGGCGCACGATCTGCGAGCGGCAGTACGCGCACACCGCGCGGATCGACGCCGCCGACTCGAACCGGAGCGACGCCCCGCAAGACGGGCACCTCGTCGCGAAGGCCCGCGCGGCGCCGGGCTGAGCCTGCTCCCCACCCATCCGGCTTCCCCCTCCCCCGGGGCGCCATTGTAGGGAAGCGGCCGGTCGAAGGAAAGCGCGCCCGCTCGCCCGCAAGCCGTTCGCACCTCTCGGGCGGTCGCCGCCGGCCTGCGGCGGGAGGGCCCTTCGCGAGCACCTGAAAGAAAGGCGACGCGGCCGGCAACCTCCGGGTGCAGGCCAAGAAGAAGGAGGCCCCATGCTCCGCCGCCATCTCCCCCGGCTCTCGCTCGTCGTGGCGCTCGGCGCCGGGGCCCTGGTCGCGCTGCTCGTGGCGTCCGGTCGCGCGCGGCTCGTCTCGGCGGCGCCGCCGCCCGAGGCGAAGGCGCCGGGCAAGTACCTCGGGACGAAGGCGTGCAACGGGTCCGGGTGCCACGAGAGGGCCGAGCCGCGCGAGACGCCGCCGTATCTCCAGGAGTACGCGACCTGGTCGGCGCCGCCCGCCGATCGGAGGAGCCTCGTCCCCTTCGACCGGCACAGCTTCGCGTACGAGCGGCTCCGGGACGACGTCTCCGCCGCGATCATGAAGAAGCTGAACGCCCTCGAGAAGACGGAGGCGAAGGCCGAGGAGAGCGGGCGCTGCCTCACGTGCCACGGCGTCGCCGTGCACGACTACGGCGTCGGGGCCCGGAACCCGGGCCTCGCCGTCGGGCTCGAGGGGTCGCTCAAGGGCCCCAAGTACGTGCCCGAGGAAGGCGTGAGCTGCGACGGCTGTCACGGGCCGGCCGAGAAGTGGAAGGACCCGCACACGGCGAAGGAGTGGGCCACGCGCGAGTGGGAGAAGCGCGGCGGGGCGAAGGACGCGGCCGCCGCCAGCCGCAAGCTCTACGACGAGCTCGGGATCTACTACAGCAAGGACCTCGAGCTCTGGGCCGGCCAGTGCGTGCGCTGCCACCTGACGATCGACACGCACCTGATCGACGCCGACCACCCGGACCTCGTGCCGTTCGAGCTCTACGGACAGAGCGAGGCGATCCGCGTCGCCCGCCCCGAGGGGGCCGCGGCGACCGCGCACTGGCGCGACTACGCCGACGCCGCGCCCGATCGCGCCGACCTGCCGGGCCCGGGCAAGCTCCACGCCGCCCGCGCCTGGCAGACCGGGCAGGCGGCGGCGCTCCACGCGGCGGCGACGCAGCTCGCGCGCCGGGCGGCGAGCGAGGCGGGGTCGCCGGACCACAACCCGGATGCGAAGCGGCGGACCGAGCACGTCGTCGCGGCGTTCGAGCGCTTGCGCGGCCACTTCGTCGTCTTCCGCCACGCGCTCGCGAAGCTCGAGCCCGAGCTGGCGAAGAAGCTCGAGGCCCGGGTCCTCGGGGAGAAGGGGCTCGCGAGCCTCGTCGCCGCCGGGAAGCACGACGAGGTCGCGAAGGTCGCCGCCGAGGTCGCCGGCCTCCTGAAGAAGCCGGGCGAGCCGGCGAGCCTCGCGCGCCGCGCCGCCGACGCGAAGCTCGCGCCGGCCGACGTCAAGGCGACGCTCCGCGCCATCGCGAACGATCCCGAGGCGATCGACCGGCCGCGCGCGCGCCAGCAGGCGGCCCTCGGCCTCCACGCGCTGTACACGGCGTACCGGCGGGCGGAGCCGGTGCCGGACGACCCGGTGGCGGGCTACGTCGCCGCCATGGGCGGGGTCGGCGACCGCGAGCCCGGTCAGGTCTGGTGCTGGGCGCACCCGTACGAGGCCGGGGGCGAGGCGGGGGCCGCGTGCGCGCGGTGCGGGGCGGGGCTCGCCGACTGGTTCGCCGAGGGCCTGCGGGAGCTGAAGGCGGCGCTCAAGTAGCGCGCCGCCTCCCCCTCCCGCTCGCCCTCTCCGCGCCGTCACCAGCCCGGGGGCAGGACGATCCCGACCGTCACGAGAGTGGAGGCGGCGTAGTCGGCCTCGGAGCTCCCGGGAAGCGGTCGTCGGAATCGGCCTCTGCTATGAGCGCGTATGTCCCGAGCGGCGTGCCCGGGGGCACCGTCACGCTGCGGCCCGGCCGTGGGGTCGCGGCGCACCGCGCCCGGCGGGCGGAAACGCTCGGTTGACGCCCGCGCCGCCGGGTCGAGGACCGGCCGTGGACGGGGCTTCCGCGGCCCGCGCCCGGCCGGGCCCGGAGATCGGCCGGTTGCAGGCGTCCCGGAGCGCCGGCCATGCTGGGTCCGTCCGCGGCGCGAAGCCGCGCACGGGCGAGCGAGCGCTCGCCGGAGGAGGACCCATGCGCCGAGTCGCTCCCGTCGTGCTCGTGCTCGTGCTCGTGCTCGTTCTCGTGCTCGTCCCGGACGCGTCGATCCAGGCCGACGCCGGCGCCGGCCACACGCTCGTCTACCGGACCGAGGAGGGTCGCGAGACGGCGTGGCGCCTGGACGCGCGGGCCGACGCCGAGGACGTCGTCGAGCGCGCGGGCGAGGGCGAGATCGAGAGGGTCCCGAGCCGCCTCGAGGCGACGGAGGACTTCCGCCTGATCGAGCGCGGGGTGGAGGAGGGCGGGCGCCTCCTCCAGGAGCTGCAGCGCGACCGGATCGCGACGACGATCGAGCACGCGGGCGCCGTCCGGCTCGATGTCGACCTCGGCCCGCGCGCCCTGCGCATGGGCGAGAGGACCCTGGCGGCCGGCGAGGACCCGCGGGTCGCGGCCCTTCTCGAGGCGACGTTCGGCGCGCCGCTCGCCCGCCTGCGCTGGCCGCCCGCGGGCGCCCCGGCGGAGATCGAGCTCGTGCCGCCCCCGGGCGAGGTGCGCTCGGCCGGCGACCCGGGCCTCGCCGAGCTGATCGTCCTCCTGCACCCGGCGCTCCCGGAGGACGGCGCGCCCGTCCCCCTCGGCGCGAGGTGGCGCGCGCCGCGGTCGCTCGTCCCGCTCGCGGGCATGCCCGGGGCCACGGTCGAGGTCGAGTACCAGCTCGTCTCGGTCGAGGACGGCGTGGCCGAGATCGCCTTCTCGGGGAGCCGCGAGGGCGGCGGGTTCCGGCTCGCCGGCGACGGCGGGGAAGGCCGTGCCGGAGGCGATGGCTTCGAGGTGAAGCGCGTGACCGACGCGGTCGAGGGCACGGCCGACCTCGACATCGCGCGCGGACGTCTCGTCGCGGCGAACGCCCGGATCCGGACGGTCTACGAAGGCCGGATGGAGCGCACCCCGCCCGGGACGACGCACACGGCCCGGCAGTCGAAGGCCTACGAGCTCGCGCGGCGCCCCGAGGAGTGACGGCCGCCGCAGCAGCCTCGCCCCGCGCCCCGGGCGGGGCAGCGGGCGCGGGGCGCCCCGCGCCGCCCCGGCCGCCGGATGCAAGGATGCCTTGCATCTGAGTCCCTCCCGCTCGCGAGCGGCCTTCAGATGCAAGGGTTCCTTGCATCCGGGAGGCGGGCCGGCGTCGGGGCGGCGGGGGGGGCGGGGGCGCGGACCGGGGCAGGGGCCAGGGTCCCGGAGGCGGGGCGGGCTTTGTCGGCGCGCGTCGCCCCGGGTATGCTGCGATGCCATGGCCGGACTCGCCTACAAGGTCCTCGGGGAGAAGGGCGCGGCGTTCCATGGCGGCGCGGGCTGCTGGCCCGGGCCGCGGGGCGGCGGGCCCGGGGCGTGGATGCCGAGGATCGAGGGCGACCTCGAGGCCTGCCGCCGCGGGTACCACCTCTGCCGGGCGGACGACCTGGTCGAGTGGCTCGGCCCGGAGCTGTGGATCGCCGAGTGGCGCGGCCGGGCGATCGAGTGCTCCGGGAAGGTCCTCGTCGCCGAGGCGCGCCTCGTCCGGCGCGTCCGGACGTGGGACGAGGAGAACCGGCGCCGCTTCGGCCGCGAGTGCGCGCGGCGGGCGCTGGCGGTCTACGAGCGGGCCGTGCCCCGCGACGAGCGGCCGCGGCGGGCGATCGGGGGGCGCGACGGGGCTTCCGGGGCGGACCTCGACGCGGGCGCCGCCGCCGACGACGCCTGGACGGCGGCGCGCGACGCGGCGCGGGCCGGTGCCTGGCCGGCCGCCTGGGCGGCGATCGCCGCGGCCGCCGCCGGGAGCGAGCCGCGGACGGCCGCGCGCACGGCGGCGTGGGCGGTCGCGGGCGAGGTCGCGGCGGCGCGCGGGACCGAGGCCGGCGCCGGGGCCTGGGCGAGGGAGCGCGCCTGGCAGACGCGCCGGCTGCTGGCGGCGCTCGGGCCCGAGGCGCGCCTCGCCGTCAGCGCTCCCCCGCCAGGAACGCCGTGTACACCGAGTCGAGGTAGAGCTGGAGCCCGCGCGCGTGCTCGAGGACGGGCGCGCGGTCGGGCTCGCGGTAGTAGTTCTTGACGTTCTTGCCGACGATCCCGAGCCGCGCCTTGAACGGCAGCGGCAGCCCGAGATCGAGCCGCGGCGGGTAGAGGGGCTCGCGGGCGCGGAGCTGCCAGAAGGTCGCGAGGCTGATCCTGGGCGCCGCCCGCCGCGCGGGGCGCGCGCCCCAGTGCAGGACGCCCGGGTGCCAGCCGAGCGCCGTGCCGCGCGGGGCCGGCAGCGCGCGCACGTTCTTCAGGTCGGGGACCGCGAGCGCGCCCGGGTCGCGCGGGTAGCTCGGGTCGAGCGACGTCGGCAGCAGGTAGATGCAGGACCCGGGCGGCACGGCGTCGCTCAGGGCGACCCACACGGTCGATGCCGTGGGGCGCCCGTCCGCGTCCCGGTACTCGACGACCGGGTTGTCGCGGTGCGGCTTGAAGCCGCTGTCGGTCGCCGCGTCCACGTACCACGCCCACGAGTCCGAGCCGGGGGAGCACGGCCCGCCGAGGATGGCCTCGACGGCCGGCGCGAGCGAGGCGACCAGGTCCCAGGCCTCGTCGTAGACGAGGATGTACGCGGGCGGCACGCCTCGCTCGTGGAGCCTCGCGATCCCCCGGGCGAGCGGCTCGGTCCGGCCCGGGTCGATCAGCCGCTCGAGCGCGAAGTAGCCGTCCTCGGCGAGCGAGGCGCGCTCGGCGCGCGCCGTCGCCGCGTCGATCGCGCCGGCGCCGCCGCGGCCGCCGGCGCGCGGCGCCGCCGGGGGCCGGCTCCCGTCGACGGTCAGCCACGGCACGAGGGCCCGCCAGAACGAGCGGTCCTCGCACCGCCGCTCGAGCTCCGCCCGGTCGATCGGCTGCATGCGGCCCTCCTTCTACCGGCCGGCGGGCGGCCGCGTCAACGGGGCGTCGGGCGTCGCTTGAAGCAGAACTATGTTCTAGAATATGATTCTCTTGAACGGGACGAGGAGGCGAACCATGGCGACCGATCGCGAGCGGCTCCACCGGATCGCGGAGACCTTCTTCGCGGCCTGGAACCGGCAGGACGTGGACGAGGTCCTGCGCTTGTACACGGACGACGTCGTCTACCGGGACCCGACCACGCGCGGCCCGGTGCGCGGCGCCGAGGCCCTGCGCCGCTACCTGACGAAGCTCTTCGCCGCCTGGAACATGAGCTGGCGGCTCGAGGAGCTGCTCCCCTTCGAGGGGCGCGACGGCGCGGCCGTGCGCTGGTCGGCGACCATCGCGCCGCGCGGGGTCGAGCCGGGCGTCCCGGTCGCGGGCCTGGACCTCGTGTTCCTGGACGGCGACCGCGTCGCCCGGAACGAGGTCTTCTTCGACCGCTCCCTGCTGGCGCCGCTCCTCTCGTGACCGGGGTCCCCGGCGCGTCGGCCGCGTCCGCCGCGTCCGCCGGGAAGGCGCGGCGCCCGCGCAAGGGGTCCGAGCCGCGGCGGCGCGCGATCCTCGAGGCCGCGCTCGCGTGCTTCGCGGAGAAGGGGTACGCGGCCGCGACCCTCGGCGACATCCGGGCGCGCGCCGGCGCGAGCACCGGCAGCATCTACCACCACTTCACGGCCAAGGAGGACCTCGCCGCCGCCCTCTACGTCGAGGCGCTGCGCCGCTACCAGGACGGCTTCCTCGCCGCGCTCGCCCGGCGCCGGACGGCCGAGCGCGGGGTGCGCGGGATGGTCGAGTACCACCTTCGCTTCGTCGCGCGGCGCCGCGAGTGGGCGCGCTTCCTGCTCGACATGCGGCGCAGCGAGGGCGTCGCCTCCGTCGAGCCCGAGATCCGGCGGCGCACGGAGGCGTTCGTCCGCGCCGTCCTCGACTGGCTCCGCCCGCACGTCGAGCGGGGCGAGATCGTGCGGCTCCCGGCCGACCTCTACGTCGCGGCGATCATCGGCCCGTGCCACGAGTTCGCCCGCTGGTGGCTGGCCGGGCGCACGCGCACGAGCCTCGCCCTCGCGCGCCGGCTCCTCGCCGGCGCGGCCTTCGCGGCCGTCCGCGGGCCGGCTACGGGGTGACGGCCGCCGGCGCCCGCTGCTTCTCGAAGAAGTCGAGGAGGTCCTGCGGCGTCGTGTTCTCGGGCGAGAGCCGTTCGGCGCCGGGGTAGCCGGAGGCGCGGAGGACGCGGACGACGGCCTCGGAGCAGAACATCGAGCGGGCGCTGCGGAAGGGGTTCTTCCACTTCCGCTTGAGGACGCGGCCGAGCATGACGAAGAGCATGCCGAAGAGGCCGGCGAAGTCGTAGATCGAGCCGAGCCACTTCGCCGCCTCGCGGATGCCCGGCTCGAGCGGGTGCCCGGGGTCGATCAGGGCGACGATCCGGTTGTTCTTGCGGAACGTCTTGAAGGGCACGAGCCGGAAGCCCAGCTCGTGGGCCTCCATGACGAGCTCCATGTCGAAGAGCGGGTCCACGACGAGGAGCCAGGCGTGGCTCGTCTTCGAGCCCGTGAAGAAGCGGATCGTCGCCGAGACCGGGTTCCCCCGCTGCGTCGAGAAGCCGATTCGCGCCATGCTCCTCGCTTACCGCGGCGCGGACCGCACGTCAAGGCGCGGTCGCCGCCCGGGGCCCGCCGCGCCTTGCCGGGCGGCGCCGGGCCTGTTACCGTGAGGGCGCATGCGCGCACGCTCTCGCCGCCCGGCAACCCTCGCGAGGCTTGCCCTCGCGGCCGCCGCCCTCGGCGGCGCCGGGGCGGCGTCCGGCTGCGGCTCGCACCCGCACCGCGGCCTCGGCACCGAGATCGACCGCCCGACCCCGAGCGGGCTCGTCGCCCCCGCACGGATCGACCTGCCCGACGTCCGGCGGGTCGCCGTCGGCTCGATCGAGCTGCTCCCGTCGGCGGGCGGCCGGCTCCCGGGCGACGCGGGCGAGGAGGCCGACGGCCTCCCGATCGACACCGGGGTCGTGCGTCGCGCGCTGCGCGACCTGCTGGCCGAGAGCGGGGCCTTCGATGACGTGCGCCTCGCCGAGGACGCCCCGCGCCCGGGCGATCCGGCGGCGAAGGGCGTCCTCTTCCTGGACGTGCGCCTTCGCGGCAGCCTGCGCCGCACGGAGGAGGACGGGACGGCGCTGCGGCTCGTCGTCTGGTTCTTCCTCGGCGCGCTCGGAGCGTGGCAGCACGACCGCGCCTTCGACCTCGACGTCGAGCCCGAGTTCATCCTCCGCGACGGCGAGACGGGCCGGCCGCTCGCGCAGCTCCGCGCCGCGCCGGGCCACGCGAGCGACCGGCTCTCGCTCCACGAGCGGCGGGAGGGCGCGGGCGCGTTCGTGGCGACGTTCTTCTTCGTGCCCTACTTCGTCTTCGCCTCGACCCCGGAGCGCGTCGCCGAGGCCCTCGCCCCCGAGGCTCTCGCCGGCCCCGTCAACGAGCTGCTCCGCCACGCCGCCGACCTGCGGCCGGCGCTCCGCGTCCAGGAGCCCGTGGCGCGGGGGCGCCCGGGCGTCCGCGTCGAGCTGCTCGAGCCGACGCCCCGCGCCGTGCTCGCCGGTCCGTCCTGCGACGTCGCCGTCCGCGTGACCGTGCGCCCCGAGGCGGGCGAGCTGGCGAAGGTCTTCATCGACCGTAAGGCCGTGGCCGCGACCGGCCCGCGCGTCGAGGCCCGCGTCCGGGACGTCCCCGTGTCGCCGGGCCGCCCGATCCAGGTGAAGGTCCAGCTCCTCGGCGGCGAGCCGTTCGTCGTCCTCGAGATCCCGGTCGAGAAGGAGCTGGCGCCGCCCGGCCGCCGGACGGCCGGGCGCCCGTAGTCCCCGCCGCTCGCTCCGAGGACCGGCCGAGGGATGCTCCCCGCGGGATGACATGAAGGGGTAGATGCGGGGGACGATGGACGGGACCGAGGCGAAGCGAGCGATCCTCGCGGGCGACCCGGATGGCCTTCGGGCCTTCTACGACGGGCACTTCCGGGCGCTCTACGCCTTCTGCTGGCACCGGCTCGGGCGCGACCACCACGCGGCCGAGGAGGTCGTGCAGCAGACGATGGTCGCGGCCCTCGAGCGGATCGAGTCGTACGAGCCTTCGCGCGGCGACCTCCACACGTGGCTCGCGTTCCTCGCCCGGAACGCGATCCGCCGGGCGAACGCCGAGCGGCGGCGCCTCGCGCCCATGAACGGGGGCGACGGCGCCGGCGCCGGCGCCGTCGCCGCCGCGGCGGCCGAGGAGACGTCGGACGAGCGCGCGGAGACGGCGGAGCGGGTCGCGGTCGCGCTCGAGCGGCTGCCGGCGCGCTACCGCGTCGCGCTCACGCGGAAGTACGTGCGCGGTGAGTCCATGCGCGAGATCGCGGCGGCCTGCGGGACGTCCGAGAAGGCCGTCGAGTCGCTCCTCGGGCGGGCCCGGGAGGCGTTCCGGGCCGCGTTCGTGAGCCTGACGGGAGGAGCCGAGCCATGCGCGAGTCGATCGACGTCGAACGGCTGATCCGCGAGCGCGGCGAGCCCGTCGAGCCGTCGCCGGCCTTCGAGGCGCGGCTCTTCGAGGCCCTCGTCGCGAAGCAGCGCGCGCTCGGGCGCGGGCCGGCGACCCCGGCGCGCGGGGAGACGCCGGCGCGCCCGGCCACGCACGGTTCGCGTCGCCCGTCCGTCCTCGCGATCCTCGGGGCGCTCGCCGCCGCCGCCGCCGTCCTCGGATCGGCCCTCCTCCTGCCGGCGCTCGCGCCCCGGGGGATGGCGCCGTCATCCGCGCGCATGGCCTTCGCGGCCCGGACGATCGAGGCGCCGGCCGGCGAGCCGCTGCGCGTGACGCTCGACGACGGGTCGGCGCTCTTCCTCGACCGGGGCGCGGTCGCGCGCGTCGAGGGCGAGCGGGCGATCCGCCTCGAGCGGGGGCGGGCGCTCCTCGAGGTCGCCCGGGCCGCGGCGCCCTTCGTCGTCGAGGGACCGGGCGGCACGGCGATCGCGCGCGGGACGAAGCTGGCCCTCGACGCGGGTGCGGGTGCGGGCGCGGGCGGGGCCGGCGGCGGCGCGCTCGAGGTCGCCGTCATCCAGGGGCGCGTCGCCCTGCGCGACCGCGCCGGTCGCGAGGTCGCGATCGGGGCCGGGCACGTCGCCCGCACCGACGCGCTCGAGGCGCGGCGCGCGCAGCGCTTCACCCACCTCGTCTCGTGGACGCGCGACCTGGTCGGCGGGGCTGCGCCCCTTCCGGCGGCGAACCGGCCTCCGGCCTCCGGCGAGGTCGTCGCCGTCGACCCGTACGGCCAGGAGGCGAGGCTCTCCGTCCGCCGCCTGCACGTCGACGTCCACATCGAGGACGGCGTCGCCCGGACGACGATCGACACGACCTACTTCAACCACCTGCCCTCTCGGCTCGAGGGGACGTTCCGGTTCCCCGTGCCGCCCGGCGCCTCGATCTCGCGGCTCGCGATGTACGTCGAGGGGCGGCTCATGGAGGGCGGCGTCGCCGAGCGCACGCACGCCCGCGCCGTCTACGAGTCGATCGTCCACGCGCGCCGCGACCCGGCGCTCCTCGAGTGGATGGAGGGGAACGTCTTCCGGATGCGGATCTTCCCGCTCGAGGCGCGCCAGGAGAAGCGCGTGGTCGTCTCGTTCGTCCAGGACCTCGAGTCGCTCTACGGGACGCTGCGCTACGCGCTCCCGCTCGACGCCGGGAAGGAGGCGGTGCGCCGGTTCAGCGTCGCCGTGCGCGTCGCGGGCGCGGCGGCCCTCGGCGAGACGGCGGCGCGTTCGACGACCTACCCGCTCGTGGCGCGGCGCGACGGCGACGACCTCGTGCTCGCCTTCGAGGCCGACGGCCACCGGCCGCGGACCGATCTGATCCTCCACCTCGACGAACGGCCCGCGACCGCGGCGCCGGACGTGGCGACGTTCGCCGAGCCCGACGGCTCGCGCTTCGCGATCGCCCGCTTCCGCCCGTCGTTGCTGCGGGGCGAGGGCACGGGTCGGGTCGCGCCCGCGGCGCGCGCGCCGCGCCGGCACCACGTGGTCCTCTTCGACGCGAGCGCCAGCCGCACCGCGCCCGAGATCGCGGTCCAGCGCGCCGTCCTCGAGCGCCTGCTCGCGGAGTGGGACGACGGCGACCGGTTCCGGCTGATCGCCATCCACACCCGCGCGCGCCCGTGGAGGGCCGACTTCGAGCCCGTCCGCGGCGGCGACTCGACGGCCGGCGCGCTCGCCTTCGTCGACGCGCTCCGCCCGATCGGGGCCACGGACCTTACGGCCGGCTTCCGCGCGGCGGCGGGCGCGCTGGCGGGCGTCGAGGGCGGCCAGGTCGTCTACCTGGGCGACGGGGTCGCGACCTCGGGCGAGCGCGACCCGGCGGCCCTGGCGGCGCTGCTGCCGGCGGGCGTCCCGTTCGTCGGCGTGGCGATCGGCAAGCGCACCGACGACGCCCTCCTCCAGGCCCTGGCCGGCGCGACCGGCGGCTACGCGGCGCGCATCGAGGCCGACGACTCGATCCGCTGGCGGGTCCTCGACCTCGTGGCGGCGCTCGGGACCCCGCGGCTGACGCGCCTCGAGGCGACGGCCGCGGACGCGCTTGGCGTGCCGATCCAGGGCGAGGTGACGCTCTCGCGGACGACGGCCGCCGACGGCGAGGAGGTCCGGGCGATCGTCCGCACCGACCGCGACCGGCCGGCGGCCGCCCGGATCGTGCTCCGCGGGCGGCTCGATGGGCGGCCGGTCGAGATGGCCGCCTCGCTCGACGGCGCCCGCGACGGCGCGAGCTACCTGCCGGCGCTCTGGGCGCGCGGGCGCGTCGAGCGCCTGATCCGCGAGGGCGCGGCCCGGCACCAGGACGAGATCGTCGCCCTCGGCAAGCGCTACTTCATCGCCACGCCGTTCACATCGCTGCTCGTGCTCGAGACGGATGCCATGTACGCCGAGCACGGCGTCGAGCGCGGCCGGGTGGGCGGGTTCGCGCCGTACGCGCTCCCCGAGCGGATCGAGGTGGTGACGGAGCCGCTCGTGAACGTGCCGGAGCTGGCCGCGCCCGCCGCGGGGGAGCGCCATGCGACCTGGGCGGAGCTCGAGCGCACGCTCGCCTCGCGGCCGCCGTGGGACGAGGTGGCGCGGCGGCTGGGCGAGATCTACCTGAGAGTGGACGCGTTCACGTCCGTGCACGAACGGCCGCAGGTGCCGGCGTTGTTCGGCACGGTGGAGCTCGGCGCGGTCGAGACGCGGTTCAACGACCTGGATGGCGATGCACTGCTGGACCTCGGGATCGATGTCCGGGGCTCCGACTTCAGCTCGCCGCGGCTCAACCTGCTCTCGCCCGAGCCTTCGGTGACGATCTTCGTCGACGACATCGAGGTCAACCAGACCGGCGTCGTCCCCGTGGTGAACCCCGTGGTCGCGCTGCTCCAGTACCTGCGGTCCTGCGACGTCACGCTCTTCGCCCCGGGCCTGTACCCCACGGCGGCCGACCTGCGCGCGCTCGCGGACCGCGAGCTCGCCGGCCGCACCCCGGCGCCGATCGCGAGCCGGCACACGCCGTTCACCGTCCGGCGCCGGCTCCCGACCGGGCTCGAGGAGCACGTCTACGTCGGCGAGGACACGATCTGGCACGTCTACCCGGAGCTCGGGCTCGCCGCGCGCCGCCCCCGGTCCGTGCACCACGAGCCGATGGTGGCCGGGCTGGCGGGGACCGGCGCCGACGTTTCCGCGGAAACGCCCGACCTGACGGGACTCGTCGTCGTCGACGTGCCGGCGCGCGCGGTCGACCACGTCCAGCGCAGGCTCGACCAGGCGTCGTCGGACGCCGACAAGGCCCACCTCGACGTGCAGCTCGCGTTCTCCGGCGTCCGCTCGGGCTACACGGCCGCGGCCGAGGCAGCGCTCCGCCGCCGGCTCGGGGGCGGCGACCGGCGGCTCGGACTCTACGTGCTGTTCGCGGCGGTGCGTCACTGGCCGGACGAGGTCCTGCGCGCCGAGGGTCAGGCCGTGCACCCCGCCTCCCCGTTCTTCGCGCTCCTGCGCGCGCACCAGAACGGAGATCCCGCCGTGCGCATCGCGCGATACGAGCAGGTCCGGCGAGAGTTCCCCGGCAGCCCGTTCGCGACGTTCGCCCGGTTCGCCGCCGCCCTCGAGTCCGTGCCGGAGGCGGAGCCGCTCCTGCGCGACTTGCTCGCGGAGCCCGCCTTCTCGGACGTTCCGTGGCTCCACGAGCGGGCGAGCTGGCACGCCGAGCGCCAGGGCCGCCTCGCCCAGGCCATCGCCGACCTCGAGCGCGCGCTCGAGCTGGACGCCGCGCAGGCCGGTCCCGACGGCGCCGTCGACCTGGCCGCCTTTCGCGCCCGCCACGCGCGCCTGATCGCGCTCCACGGGCGCCTCGCCGCGGCCCTCGCCGGGACGGACCTCGCCGCCCCCGCCACGCTCCGCGCGGTCGCCCGCGTCCTCGCCGCCGCCGACCGCTGGCGCGCCCTCGACGCCGACCACGTCGCCCTCTACGCCCAGGTCGCCCGCACGCTCCTCGCCCTCGGCGCGCCCGACGAGGCCTGGGAGTACGCGAGCACGGCCATCGAGCGTCGCCCGGCCGAGGGCGAGGCCCACGTCGCCATCGCCCGCGTCTACGCCGAGGCCGGCCACCTCCGGCGGGCCGTCGCCCTCCATGCCGCGGCCGCCGCCCTCGAGCCGACCGACCCGACGCCGCTCCTCGAGTCGGCGCGCCTCCTCGAGCGCCTCGGCGAGCCGGCCGCCGCCCGGGACCTCTACGTCACCATCGCCCGCGGCCGCTGGCACGACCGCTTCGCTGGCGTCGTCGCCCAGGCGCGGGCCGCCCTGGAAAGGTGAACCGAGGAGGGGGCCGGCCCGCCTCGCCACCCCTCGTAGAATCAACTTTTCGTTGATTCTAGGGGCCTCTCGACGTCGAAGGGGCCTCAGAATCAACTTTTCGTTGATTCTGGGGTCAGGTAGGCGCGGCGCGAGGAGGGGCCGGGGCGGGCGCCGCGGCGGCGCCCCCTACGGCCGGACCGTCCACTCGACGTCGACGTGGATGGCGTCGTGGTCGCTCAGGTCGCGGCCCTGGGCGTCCACGAACTCGGCCGCGATCCGGTGCTGGATCGGGCGGAGCTCGAGCGCCGGCGTGCTCCGGAGGAGGACGCGGTCGATCTTCTCCGTCGGGCAGCCGAGGGTGCGGCAGGCGTCGGCCAGGCCGGTCGTGCCGAGGAAGGCCTGGAGGACCGGCTCGTCGACCGGGTCTAAGCCGTGGAGGTTCATGTCGCCGGCGACGATGAGCGGTCGCCCGGCCGAGCGCGTGACGATGAAGTCCGCGAGCTGGGAGTAGTTGTCGGCGCGGGCCGTCTCGTCGAAGAGGCCGCCCCCCGCCTCGGCGTGGAGGTTGTAGAGGTCGACCTCGACGCCGGGCGCGAGCTCGAGGCGCGAGTAGCTGAAGCCCTTCTCGGCGAGGCAGTCGCTCGCCGCGTCGAAGACGCCGTAGCAGCTCCGCCACTGGACGCGCTCTAGCCCGGCGAACGGGAAGCTCGAGAGCTGGTTGAGCCCGTCGTTCACCGGGCGGCTCCCGAGAGGCTTGGGCGGCGACTGGTGCGGATGCCGCGCGCTCGCGATGAGCTGGGCGTGGTAGGAGAAGTCCTCCTGGACGACGACGACCTCGTACGAGTTGAGGAGCGGGCTGATGAGGGGCGTGTTCGTCTGCGGGTTCGACCCCGAGATCCCCTGGGGCAGGCCGGCGACGTTGTAGGTGAGGATCGAGACCCGGCCGCTCGGCGGGGGCGCCGGCTGCGCCGGCGTCGCCGGGCCGGACGCGCCCTGGCCGCCGCCCGGCTGGCCGCCGCCCGGCTGGCCGCCGCCCGCGGGCGCCGGAGCGGGGCCGCCGCCGCCGCCCCCGCCGCCCGCTCAGGCCGCGAGCCAGATCGCCGCCGCCCCCACCAACGTGACCGCCGCGATCCGGTGGCGCGTCATGCCCCCCTCCCCTTCGGCGAAGGCCTGGATCTTATCCCGGATCTCTCTCCCCTGTCGATACGGAGCCGGGCCGGATCGGTTTGACGCTCACTCCGCCGCCGCGCCCGGCGCCTCCGGCAGCAGGTCCAGCGCCCGCAGCTTCTTCCGCAGCCCCTCGGTCGTGATCCCGAGGAGCTTCGCCGCCCGCCGCCGCGAGCCCGCCCGCGCGAGCACGTCGCCCACGTAGGCGCGCTCGAACCGGGCCCGCGCCTCCTTGAGCGGCTCGACCGGTCCGGCGGGCGCGCCCGGAGCGCCGGGCGAACGGCCGGCCGCGCCGGCCGCCGGCGCCGCTCCCGCTTCCGCCCCCCCCGCCCCCGGCGCCCGGAGGGCGGCCGCGATCGCCGGCGTCAGGTCCGCGACCCCGATCGTCTCGCCCTCCGCCAGCGCCACGGCCCGCTCGACCTCGACGATCAGCTCGCGCACGTTGCCCGGCCACGAGTAGGTCTCGAGCGCCCGCAGCGCCTCGGCGTCGAAGCGGCGCGCCGGGCGGCCGAAGCGGCGCTCGGCCTCGGCCAGGAAGTGGCCGAGGAGCTTGCCTATGTCCTCGCGCCGCTCCCTCAGCGCCGGGATGCGGATGTGGACGCCCACGATCCGGTAGTACAGGTCCTCGCGGAAGCGCCCGGCCGCGATCTCGGCCCGCAGGTCCTTGTTCGTCGCCGAGATGAGGCGGACGTCGAACGGGATGGGCCGCGTCGACCCGACGCGCACGACCTCGCGCTCCTGGAGGGCGCGCAGGATCTTCGCCTGGACGGCGAGCGTCATGTCGGCGACCTCGTCCAGGAAGAGCGTCCCGCCGCTCGCCTCCTCGAGCTTGCCGGCCCGCGCCCCGACGCCGGTCGCGACGCCCTTGTCGATCCCGAAGAGCTCGGCCTCGAGCACGCCCTCGGGCAGGGCCGCGCAGTTGAGGGCGACGAACGGCCCGGCCGCCCGCTCCCCGTCCTCGTGGATGTGGCGGGCGACGACCTCCTTGCCCGTCCCGCTCTCGCCCGTGATCAGGACGGGGATCGGCGTGTCGCGCACCTTCTCGACCACGCGCACGACCTCGCGCAGCCCGCCGTCGGCGCCGACGATCGGCCGCCGCCCCGGGTCGATCTCGGCCTTCAGGCCCTCGGCCTCGGCCCTGAGCTCGCGCTTGACGCGCGAGTAGCCGCGCACGGCCATGCGCATCTCGCGGAGCGTCGACTCCTGGCGCGCCGCCCGCTCCTCGAGCGTCAGGAGCCGCGCCCCGCAGGCGCGCGCGATCGCGGCCACGGCCTCGCGCTCCGCCTCCGGCACGCCCGCGAGCACGCGCTCGGGCGGCTCGCCGCGCGCGAGGGCCATCGCGATCTCGGGGATGTCGCCGCCGGGCGGCGGGCTGGCGGGGTTCGCCATGGCGGGCGCCACCCTACCATCGCCCGCCGGCGCCGGCCACTCGGGCGTTCGCTGAAGGCGGGGCGGCGGCGCTCGCGGGGCGCGGCCTCAGCGCTCCCTCACGGCCTCGAGGGCGGCGGGCCGGTCGGCGAACACCGCCAGGCCGCGCTCGCCGTGGAGCGCGCGGTCGAAGAGCTCGAGGACGGGCGCGACGGCGCGGCCGGCCCCGTAGACGGCGAGCGTGCCGCCCGCGCGCCGCAGGCGCCCGGCGGCGCAGAGCAGGTGCCCGAAGGCGAGCGGCGTCGCCGCCGCCAGGTGACCGAGGTCCACGAGGACGCGGCGCTCCCCCGCCTCGCGGGCGGCGTCCACGGCCTCCGCCAGCAGGGCCAGCCGCTTCAGGCGCGGCTGGGCGGTCAGGTGGCCGACGGCGGCGACCGTCAGGACGCCGTCCTCGCGCTCGATGAGCGTCTCGAAGCCGCGGCGCCTCGTGACCCCGTCGGCGCGCTTCGCCCGCAGCGCCCGGTCGATCGCCGCGACGACCCGCTTCTCCTCGAACTCCGTCTTCGACAGGTAATCGAAGGCGCCGAGCTCCTTCAGCAGCTCGACCGCGATCCTCTCGCTGCCGTAAGCCGTGACGACGATCGCGTACGCCTCGGGGAAGCGCGTGCGCGCGTCCCGGAGCAGCCGCCGCCCGCCCCCCTTCGGCATCTGGAGGTCGACGAGCATCACGTCGGCCGGCTCCTCCTCGAGGCGCGCGAGCGCGATCTCCGGGTCGGCGGCCGTGCGGATGGCGAGGTCGTGGCCGGCGAGGACGTCCTCGGCCAGCTCGAGGAAGTCGGGCTCGTCGTCGACGACGAGCACGCGCGCGCGCGGGCTCACAGCCCGTGCCGCCTCTTGAGCGCCTCCTTCGCGAGCCGGCCGCTCTCGAGGACCTCATCGTAGCTGGCCTCGGCGATGCCCTCGTTCAGCTTGACGCCGCGCGGCTCGAGGACGAGCCGGAAGTAGTCGATCTCCTCGGCGAGCCGCCGCCTCGTGGCCTCGAACGAGACCCGCGATGCCCGGAGCGCGGCCGCGTGCGAGATCAGGCTCGTCGGCAGCCCGGGCGGCGGCTGGAAGAGGAGGACGTGGCAGGAGGGGTGCGTGTCCATGAAGATCGCGAGCTCGTCGACGTTCCGGTGGTTGAGGACCAGCCTGAGGGTGAGGCCGAGGAGGGCGAAGGCGCTCGCGTGCTCGACGTTCTCGAGCTCGGCGTAGTCCGCGTCGTTGTAAGCGATGACGACGTCGAGCCCCTCGGCCCCCCGGATGTTGATCGTCAGGCCCGTCGTGCCGCCGTCCACGGCCAGGTACGTCCGCCCGTCGGCCCGGATCCGGCGCGGCGTGAAGACGCCCGGGATCGCCGCCGACGCCGTCACGGCCTCGTGGATCGGGATGCTCGAGACCTCGTCCGGCCCGCAGCCGCAGGCGATGCGCTCGTTGCGGAGCACGTCGTGGAAGGTGACCACGAGCCGGCAGCCGAGCTTGCGGAAGTCGTTTCCGTCGACGCTCTCGAGGTCGCTCCGCAGGACCTCCGCGATGCGGTCGTTGCGGAACGGCGCCGAGGGCAGCAGACCGAGGACCGTCCCGCGGTCCGCGCCGGCCGCCCCGCGCACGAGGCTCCGCGCGCGTCGCACGGCCGCGCTCGCCGCGCGGAAGATCGTCCCGCCGAGCTCGCGGAAGTTCGGCGCCAGGATGTCCCGCGATCGGATCGTGCTCAGGTCCCCGGGCCGGCGGCGCCCCGCCCCCGCGCGCACGTACTCGAGCGGCGAGATCCCGGCCGCCAGGACCGACGCGATGATCGAGCCCGCCGAGACGCCCGAGTAGTACTCGAGGTCGGTCACGTCGTGCGAGAGGAGGAAGAGGTCGAGGGCGCTCGTGAACCCGAGGATCGTCCCGACCCCGCGCGCGCCACCGCCGCTCAGCGTGAGACCGACGCCCGGGAGCTTCGCCATGTCAGCCCGCCGCCGCCCCGGTCGCCGCCGGCAGCACCAGGCGGAACTCGGTCCGGCCGCTCCCGAGGCACGTCTCGCGGCCGCCCGGGACGCAGTGCGGGCAGCGGGAGATGCGCCCGGGGCACAGGTCCTCCTCCCGCGGGATGAAGCGGCAGCGCTCGCTCTCGAAGGAGATCTCCCAGCCCCAGCGGTCGGCGAACGTCTTCAGGCGCAGGAGCTCGAGGCCCTTGCCCCCGGCCGCGAACTGGAACGGCCGCTTCGACGAGTAGCTCTCCGTCGGCTGGGTGTGGAAGAACCCCTGGAAGATGTGCTTCTGGTTGTCGGCCGTGATCCCGATCCCGAAGTCGCGCACGGTCACCTCGATCACGTCCGGCACGTCCGGGCGGAGGACGATCTCGATCCGGCCCTCGTCCGGCGTGTTCTCGATCGCGTTCCGGAGCAGAGCCCGGAGCGAGACCTCGAGAGGCCGGCGCGGCGCCAGCGCCGTCAGGCCCTCGCCGCCCGCGATCGTCACCTCGAGGTCGCGCTCCGGCCCCTTCTCCCGCGCCTCGGCCACGACCTCCTCGAGCAGCGGCCGGAGCGGCACGCTCTCGAGCGGCTCGGGCGGCATGCGGTCGAGGTCGCGCCCCCGGTAGATGTCGGTCATCGCCTGCTGGATCTCGATCAGGCGCTGGAAGTGGCGCTCGGCCCGGGCGACCGTCCGCCCCGTCTCGGGGTCGCTCTCGAGCTTGCGCCCGAGCAGGTGGATCGCCCCGCGGATGATCCCGATCGGCGTCTTCAGCTCGTGCGAGACGTGGTTCAGGATCTTCTCCCGGGCGGCGGCGATCGAGAGCGTCTCCTTGTAGAGCTCGCGGATCTGGGTGAAGGCGAACGCGTTCTCGATCGCGACCGCCGCCTGGGCGGCGAACGGCAGCATCAGCTCGACGTGGTGCGGACCGAAGAGGCGCGCGAACGAGCGGTTGTCCACGTAGAGGATCCCGTAGAAGGTCCGCGTCGTCTTGAGCGGGAAGCAGAGGATCGAGTGGAGCTTCAGCTTGAGGACGCTCGACTGCTGCTGGAAGCGCGGGTCGCGCAGGGCGTCCGAGACGACGGCCGGCTGCCCGCTCCGCTCGACCTCGGCGATGACCGTCCGGCTCACCTGGAAGTCGGGCTCCTGGATGCTCTCCTTCCCGAGGTTCCGGGCGACGCGGACGTGCAGCCTCGCCCGCGCCGGAGCCTCCCCCTCGAGCGGCCGCGGCTCGTCGTAGAGCATGAGGAACCCGCGCTCGGCGTGGAGGGCCTCGACGATCGTGTCCATGATCCGCTCGAGGAGCGGGTCGAGCTCGAGGATCGAGCTGACGGCCCGGCCGACCTCGAGGAGCGACGCCAGCTCGCGGTGCGCGCCCTCGCCGGCGGCCCCGGCGCCCGCGCCGGCGGTCTCGGGCCCGGCGAGCGCCTCCGCCAGCCGCCTCAGCGTCTCGGCCCCGGCGCCGCCGGCGACGCGCGCCGCCTCGCCGAGGAGGGCGACCGAGTCGCGGCCGGTCTGCCCGCGCCGCGAGAGGCCGGCGATGGCGAGGAGCGTGCGCGCCGTCTCGACCGGCCCGCCCACATCGCGGGCCTCCGGCAGCAGGCGCTCGAGGGCGGCGGCGGCCTCCTCGGGCCGCCCGCGCTCGGCCTCGATCTCGCCGCGGATGCGCCGCAGGCGCGGGCCGAAGGCCGCGACCGCGCCCGCCGCCCGGTGCGCTTCCTCGGCCAGCGACGAGGCGTCGGCGAGGAGCTTCCACGCCTCGGCCGCCGTCACGCGGGCCGTTCCCTCGGCCCGGATCCCGGCGAGGCAGGCGTCGGCCTCGATGATGTAGGGGAGGAGCCGGCGCAGCGTCGGCGCGACCGCCCCGCCCCGGGCCTCGGCCGCGAGCGAGCGCGCCGCCCGCCAGTCGCCGGCGACGAGCGCCGCCTCGGCCGCCGCCAGGCGGGCGATCGAGGGGAGGCTGCCGCCCGCCGCCGGGCCCAGGCGCTCGCGGGCGGCCGCGATCCGCTTCCGGCCCGTCTCCGGCTCGCCCGAGAGGGCCTCGGCGAGCCCGGCCGCGACCTCCGTCTCGAGGACCTCGACGGCCGTGCCCTCCTCGACCGCCGCCCGCCGCGCCATCTCGGCCAGGTGGAGGGACTCGCGCGGCCGGCCGCCGAGGATCGCCGCCCAGGCGCTGAGCCTGATGGCGGCGCGGCGCGCCTGGGCCGCCTCCGGGCCGGCCCGCTCGGCCATCTCGCGGGCGATCGCCGCCGCGCGCTCGACGTCGCCGAGGGCCCCGCGGGCGAGGAGGGCCCGGGCCTCCTCGACGCGCGCCGCCGCCTCGGCCGCCGGGTCGCCCTGGTCGCAGAGGCGCGTCGAGACGTCGCGGAGCGCCGCCAGGTGGGCGTCGGCGGCCGCCGTCTCGCCCATCTCGGCGAGGGCGGTCGCCTCGCGGCCGATCGCCCGGGCGAGGCGCGGGCTCGCGCCGAGGCGGGCGGCGACCGCGGCCGCTCGGCGCTCGACGAGCTCGGCCCGCTCCGGGTCGCTCGCCGCCTGCAGCCCGATCGCCAGGCGGTCGAGGAGGTCGGCCGCCAGCGCCAGCCGCTCGGCCTCGCCGGGAGCGGGCGGGGCGTCCGCGACCTCGGGCGGCGCCGGCCTCGGCGCGAAGATCCGCGTCCCGAGCGAGCGCCGCGGGACCGGCTCCGCCAGGTGGTCGAGCCCCTGCTCGAGCAGCGGCACCGCCTCGTCGAAGCGCCCGGCGGCGAGGCAGGCGTCGGCCCACTCGAGCAGCACCTTCGCCCGCGCGAGCGGCTCGTGCGCCTGGGCGAGGCGGGCGTGGAAGCGCTGCGTGGCGGCGGCGAAGGCCGCGATCTCGGTCGAGGAGAGCCGCGCGGAGCCGCTCATGGGGTCAGCCCCCGTCCTCCGCCGCGTCCATCGCGCAGCGGAACCCGATGTCGTTCGCCCCCGTCCGCGCGTTCCCCTCGAGGCGGGCGGCGGCGCGGAGCACGGGCCAGGAGCTGCGCCAGCTCCCGCCCTTGAGCGTCCGGCCGTCGCCGAGCCGGACGGCCGGCCGGGCGATGCCGGGGTCGTAGGCGTCGGCCGACCACTCCCAGACGAGGCCGGCCATGTGCACGGCCCCGCACGGGCTGGCCCCGGCCTCGGCCGGGGCGTCGCGGACGGGGATCGTCGGCGGCAGCGGCGCCGGCTCGGTGGCGGCGGCCCGCTCGACGAAGTCGCGGTACCACTCGAGGGTCTCGATCGCCGACAGGCGCCGGCCGGCGACGGCGCCGGCGTCGTAGGCGAGGCCGGGGGCGTAGACCTGGCCCCAGGGGAAGCGCGATCCCGCGGGCCCGCGCGCCGCCTTCTCCCACTCGGTCTCGGTCGGCAGGCGCTTCCCGGCCCACCGGGCGTAGGCGGCGGCGTCGTACCAGGTGACGCGGATGACGGGGTGCGAGGCGCGCTCCGGCGCGTGCCGGCGGGCGCCGTCCCAGTGCCGCGGGACGTGCGGGCCGCCCGGGTGCGGGTCGAACGGGTCGGGCTCGCCGGGCTCGCAGTACGGGCCGTGGCGGCCGCCGGTGTCGTCGACGAAGCGCTGGTAGCGCGCCTCCGTCACCGGCTCGAGGTCGATCCAGAAGGCCCGCGTCTCGACGCGCCTCAGCGGGACCTCGTTCCGGAACTGGTGGGCGAGCGCCGCCCGGACCGCGGCCTCGTCGGCCCGGGGCCCGGCGGCGAGCGCCGCCGCCCAGCGCTCGGCGCCGCCCTCCTCGACGAGGAAGGCGGCGAGGGCCAGGACCTCTTCCTCGGTCGTGCCGCGGAACCCCGGCCCCGCGGCGACCCGCACCATCTCCGCCCCGTCCGCCGGGTGCCGGCGCCGCGGCAGCGACCGCGGGTCGAGCGACGGGGCCGGCGCCGGCGGGACGACGCGCGGCCGGGGCACCTCCGCTCCGGCCGTGGCGTCCGCGCCCGCCCCCGCCCCCGTCCCCGCCGCCGCCGGCGGCGCGAGCGCGCCGGCGGCCGGCGGCGCCGGGGCGCCGGCGGGCGCGGGGGCGGCCGACGGCGACCGGCCGCCCGAGCGGCGCCCGGAGAGGTCGAGGGCGAGCGCGGCGGCGACGCCGCCGAGGCCGAGCAGGACGGCGACCGCGATCGCCCGCACGCGCCGGCGGCGCCGCGCCTCGGGCCTCCGCGAGGGCTCCTCGGCCTTGAGCAGGCCCGGGTAGCGCGTCGAGAAGACGGCGTCGATCGCGTCCTTCATCTCGCGGGCGGAGGCGAACCGGTCCTGCGGCCTCTTCTCGAGCGCCCGGAGGAGGACGCGCTCGAGGTCGCGCGGCACGTCGAGGTCCGGCCGGCGCCGGCTCGGGGGGACCGGCTTCGCCGTCACGTGCCGGGCGAGCAGCTCCGCCGGCGTCGGGGCGCGGAACGGCAGCTCTCCGAGGAGGAGCTGGTAGAGGATCACGCCGAGCGCGTAGACGTCGGCCCGCCCGTCCACGGGCTCGCCGCAGGCCTGCTCGGGGCTCATGTACTCGAGCGTGCCGACGACGGCCCCGCGCGACGTGGGCGCGTGCGCCGGCGCGAGGTCGGCGGCCGCGAGGTTCATGAGGCGGGCGACGCCGAAGTCGAGGACGTGGACCCTGAGCTCGCCGCTCGGCAGCTCCTCGACGATGATGTTCGACGGCTTGAGGTCGCGGTGGACGATCCCCGCCTCGTGGGCGGCGGCCACGGCGTCGAGCGCCTGCCGGACGACGTCGGCGGCGACGCGCGCCGCGAGCGGCCCGGTCGCGAGCTCGGCGAGCGACCGCCCGGCGGCGAAGTCCATCGTCATGTAGGGGAGCCCCGCCTCGATCCCGAACTCCCGGATCGTGACGGCGTTCGGGTGGGTGAAGCGGCAGGCCACGCGCGCCTCGTCGATGAAGCGCCGGCGGTGCTCGGCGCTCGAGACGAGATCGGGCCGGAGGAGCTTCAGCGCGAAGGCCTCGCCGAGGAGGAGGTGCCGGACCTTGTAGACGACGCCGAAGCCGCCGCGCCCGAGCGGCTCCACGATCCGGTACTTGCCGGCGAAGACGGAGCCGGCGGCGAGCGTCTCCTCCCGTCCGCCGCCGTCGTCCCCGACGCCTCGCTCGCTCGTGTCCGCCGTCGCCCGGGTCGTCACCGGTGCTCGATCGCGAAGAAGATGTAGACCCGCCCCTCGGCCTCGACCCTGGCCGTCCCGAGCTTGACCGTGCCGCCCTCCCACGGGACGGGGATGGCGGGGCCGGCGATCGGGGCGCCGAAGTCGCGCTCCTGCACCTCCGCGAGCGTCTCACCCTGCTGGATCGAAGCGAACGCCTGGCGCAGCGTGTGCTCGAGCGCGACCTCGCGGACGCCGGCCTCGAGGTCGGCGCGGAGCTCGGATGCCCGGAGCCGCTCCTCCTCCCAGGCCGCGCGGCGCCGCCGCTCCGCGTCGGCGACCGCCTTCCTGTCCTCGAGCCGCGCGATCTCGGCCTCGAGCGTCCGCAGCTCGGCCTCGATCCGCCCGAGCTGCCGGGCGGCCGCCTCGAGGCGCGCCTGCCGCTCGGCCTCGGCCTCGGCGATGATGAAGATCGTCTCCGTGCCCTTCGGCTCGACGAGGGGCAGCCAGAGGTCCGGTCCGCCCCCCGGGACCGTGATGGCCTCCTCCGCGGCCACGCGCGCCGCCGAGACGAACGCCTCGGCCGGGCCCTCGGCCGGGAAGAAGCGGATCGGCCGCCCGCTCGCCTGGAAGGAGAGGATCGTCAGGTGGCAGGCCGCGTGCGGCTGCGCGAACAGGCGGACGCGGTCGCCCGTCCGGAGCGGCTTGCCGTTCCACTCCTCCGGCTCCGCGAAGCCGCCGCCCTCGAGCCGCCGCTGGACCCAGACGCGCCACGAGACCGAGAGGCCGGGCCGCCCGACGTCCTTCACCACGGCCGGCGTCCGCGCCTCGTCCTTGAGGAGCGCCCGCACCGCCGCGTCGCGCGCCACGCGCGCGGCCGACGTCTCGAGGACGCGGCCGCTGTCGGCGCTCGCGAGCGAGAGGGCGATCTCGACCTCCTCGCCCAGGTCGTGGACGGAGCCCGTGAGGACGGCGTCGAGGCGCAGGTAGACGGCCGCGAGGCGCTCGGGCGTCCAGCCCGTCGGGCCGCCCGGGCACTTGGCATCGGCCTCGCGCAGCGTCTCGAGGAAGCTCCGGTCGACGACCTCGCAGCCGCGGGCGGAGAGCCAGGCCGTCGCCCGGGCGGCCACGTAGCGGCCGGGGCCGGTCTCGGCCTCGCCGGGGCCGGGGATCGGGAGCACGGCGACCCGGAACGACCGCCCCCTCGGGATCGCCTTCCCGATCGGGACAAAGGCGGCGTCGACCGTGGCGGCCAGGCGCTCGGCCAGGTCCTTCGCCGGCCGGGCCGCCGGGCCCGGATCCGCGGCGGGCGCGGGCGCCGGAGACGGCGGCGTCCCCTCATCGGCCCGGGCGCCCCGGTCGGTCGGGGCGACGAGGGCGAGGCCGCAGGCGGCGGCGGCGGCGGCGATGGCGATCGCGAGGCGCGGCCGCCTCACGGGTTGCGAGGTCCGAAGCATGTCCCCTCCTCCGGCCGGCCTCGCCCGCTACCTCGGGCCGGCGCCGGCCTCTCTGCCGCTCTCTTCCGCAACTTTCGTTCCCCCCGCCGGCCCGCTCGCGGAGCGGGTCGCCGGCTCGCGGGTCGCGACGAGGAGGCAGGTCGAGACGCCCCCGGCGGAGTCGGTCACGGTCAGGACGAGCGGCCGGCCCGGCTCGATCGGCTGGGTCGTCTCGAGGCGGATCGCGAGCCGCGGCGGGGGCGGCTCGCCGCGCCGCTCCGCCTGCACGGGGAACACGAGGCGGTCGCCGAACTTCACCTGGGCGACCGTCCGCCCGGCCGGAGCCGCGACCGCGAACGACAGGCGCGCGAGGTCCTCGAGGAGGTGGACCGGCTTGCCGTCCGGCGGGTACTCGACCGCGATCTCGCTCCCGCCGACCTTCTTCTGCACGGAGAACGTGTACGGGCGGCCGCGGAACGAGAGCGCGACCTGCTCCAGGAAGTCGCCGAGCGGCTTCCCGACCGCGCGGGCCGCGAGCGTGGCCGCGACCTTGTTCTCGTCCACCGGGCAGAAGGGCGACGGGAGGACGTTCGTCAGGAGGTACGTCGGCAGGCTCGAGGTCCGCTCGTAGAAGTTGAGCGCCTCCTCGACCCGCGCGGGCGGGATCGAGCGCTCGGGGAGCGGCCGGTCCGTGTTGAGGTCGTAGAGGCGCATCCTCATGCCGAAGTCGAGCGCGTAGGTGTGGTTGTGGAACCAGAAGCTCGGGAAGCCGAGGAAGGTCCAGGCGACGATCGGGAGGACGAAGTCGCGATCCACGAGCCTCAGCCGCGGCGCCTCGATGCCGACGTCGATGAGGAGCGAGGCGCCCCGGCGCCGCGCATCGGCGCTGGCCGCGTGGATGTCGGGCGGGCCGAGCGGGTCGCCGACGGCGAAGACGGCCGTGAAGAGCCCCGTCGACTCGAGGCTCGAGATGACCTCGCGGCCGACGACGGTGCCGTCGAACGCGAGCAGGTCCGAGTCCTCCGCCGGGTCGGCGGCCGCCGGGCCGGGCGTGGCCGCCGCGGCCCCCCGGATCGTGCCGGGGCGCTCCTCGGGGACGATGTAGGCGAGGACGGCGACGGCCGGGAGGGCCCGCTCGCCCTCGAGCCCGGGCGGGAGGGCGAGCGCGCGCCGCACCGCGGCCACGTCCACCGAGATGTCGAGCGTCCCGTGAGGGTGGTGCGTGGCGCAGCCGCCCGCGAGCCCGGTCGCCCCGAGGCCGGCGACGGCCAGCGCGAGCCCGAGCGCGAGCCCGGGCCCTCGCCCCGCGCGGGGGCGGGCGCGGTCCGGTCCGGAAGGACGCATCATCGCCTCCCCGGGGCGCCGAGGCCCCGACCGTGCTGGACCAGGAGGTAGCGGAGGGCCGTGGCCCGGAGCTCGGGCTCGGCCTCGAGCGCCTGGGCCGCGCGCCGCGCGATCTCGGCGGGCGGCGCGTCGCGGATCGCCGCCAGGGCGCGCTGCTCGGCGCGGTCGAGGGCGTCCAGGTCCACGGCCTTCCGCGAGGCGGCGAGCACGAAGAGGACCACGGCGTCGCGCTCGCGCTCCCGCAAGGCGGCGTAGGCGTCGCCCGTCTCGGCCGCCGACGGATAGAAGACGGCGCTTCGCTCGGCCACGGTCACTCGCGGCACGAAGGCGTTGTCCGTCTCGCCGTCCGGGAGGAGGCGGGCGGAGCTCGCCCCGGCCGGCGTCCGGACGAGACGCAGGAGGTAGACGTGGAGCGGGGCCGCGGTCTGCCACGCGTCCACCTCCGCCTGGTAGCGCGTGGCGGCGGGGACGGTGAGGGGCGCCGTCGGCGTCCCGGCGGGCGCCGCCGTGAGGAGGACGGCGCCCGGGCCCTCGCCGTACCGGACCACGAGCCCGACCTTCAGGCCCTTGCTCGGCAGGATGCGGAGCTCGGCGACGCCGCTCGTCTTGATCTGGGGCGTCTGCTGCCGGCCGAGCTTGCGCGCCTCGTCGCGGACGCGGGTGCGGACGTGCTCGAAGACCTCGTTGACCGTCACGAGCTCGTTGCGGTCGGCGTCGTTGTCGAACCCCTGGAGCAGGTAGTAGGTGAAGAGGCCGTGGCCGAGGGCCTTGAGCTCGACCGCCGGCTCGTTCGGCGCCGTCGCCGTGATCACGGCGCGGCCCTTCACGTCCCGCACGTTCGTCAGGCCCTCGAGCTCCCTCTCGCTCGCCGCCGCCTGGCCCGAGTCGAGCTCGACCGGGCTCAGCGTGCGGCCGCCGGCGCCGCCTGAGAAGCAGGCGTCGAGGATCACGATCAGGTTCCCGGAGCGGTTCACCTGGAGGTACTTCTGGAGGTCGTCGATCGAGAGCCCCGTGCTCGGGTCGAGGCGGACGGCGCGGCCGCCCTCGAGGACCGGCACGCCGTCGTGGGGCACGAGCAGGTTGTCCACGAGCTTCCCGCCCTCGCCGAGCGAGACGGTCCCGTGGCCGGCGAAGTAGAAGAGGAACGTGTCCTCGGGCCGCGAGGCCTCCTGGACGGCCAGGATCTCCGAGCGGATCCGGGCGAGGGTCGCCTCGTCGTCGAGCAGGAGCTTCACGTTCCCTCGCGGGTAGCCGCCGCCGAGCGGGTCGACGAGGAAGCCGTAGACGGCGTCGGCGTCGGCGGTCGCGAACTCGAGCCGCGGGATGCCGCCGTCCTTGTACCTCGAGATCCCGACGACGATGGCCCGCCTCATCCCCCGCGCGAGGGTCGCCTCGTCGGGCGGCGCCCCGGGGCCGGCGCCCGTCCCCGGGCTCTCGGGCGGCTTCTCGCCCGCGACGGGGTCGCCGAAGTCGCGGAGCCGGACGTCCTCGCCGGCGGCCGGCCCGTCTCCCGGCGAGGCCCGCGGGGTGGCGCAGGCGCCCGAGATGGCGACCCCTCCGATCGCCAGCAGCAGCGGCAGCAGCCAGAGGACGAGCGGTGGAGCCGGAGGCGGGCGCGTACACCGCATGGTGACATCTCCTCGTCGTCGATCCTTCTTCGCGGCGGGCGGCCGGGGGAACGGGATTTTACGCTCGCCCCCCCGGGGATAGTGTAATGTAGTGCAACGTCGGGGTCCACCGAGCCCGGGCCGGCCAGGCGGCCCCCCAACGCGAGTTGCCGGGTACAACGACAGTTGGGACGGGCGCCGCCCGGTCCGCGACTCTTTCGCCCTAAGGATGGGCGCTACGGTCCGGCGGGGCGCGGCGGCACGGCGGTTGCGCCGAAAGCGACCGCGACGAGGAAGGCTGAGCGGAGCGCGCGGAAGCCGAAGCCAAATCCTTGCCGCGCGCTCCGCGGCGGGGGGGTTCGGGGGGCGGAGCCCCGCGAAGGCGAAGACGAGAGGGGGGATCATGCTCCACGTGCTGAAGGGCAAGAGGGTGCTGGTCGTCGACGACGAGCCCGATGTCTGCGAGATGGTGAAGGAGGAGCTCTCGAACTGCAACGTCGACACCGCCTGGACTTACGACGAGGCGAAGGCCAAGCTCACCCGCGGGACCTTCGACGTCGTCATCCTCGACATCATGGGCGTCCGCGGCCACGAGCTGCTCGAGGAGTTCGCGAGCCGCTTCCCGTGCATCATGCTCACGGCCAACGCGCTCTCCCCCGAGAACCTGAAGAAGGCCATGATCGGGCGGGCCCGGCTCTACATCCCGAAGGAGGAGCTCGCGCACATAGACGAGTACGTGGCCAAGGTCCTCCTCATGAAGGAGCCGCTCTGGGGCTGGCTCTTCAAGAAGCTCGACTTCCGGCGCTGGTTCGGCGCGAACTGGCTCAGCTTCGACCAGGACTTCTTCAAGGGCTTCGTCCTCACCGACGAGGAGGTCAAGCGCGACCTCGAGTACTACGAGCGGACCTCCGAGGCCTGAGCCCATGGAACCGGGAGACCTGCCGCGGACGCCGTTCTTCGAGGCGTTCACGCCCGACGAGCTGAAGAGGATGGCCCCGCGGCTCACCCGCGTGAGAGTGCGCGCGGGCGACCTCGTCTTCCGGGAGGGCGACCCGCCCGGCGACGTCTACGCGATCGAGCGCGGGCGGGCCGAGGTCCACGTGCGGGTCCAGGACCAGCCGCTCGTGCTCGCGACCCTCGACGCCGGCGACGTCTTCGGCGAGATGAGCTTCATCGAGGACCGGCCGCGGTCGACCACCGTCCGGGCGGCGGCCGACCTCGACCTGATCGGCATCCCGCCCTCGCTCCTCCGCGAGGTCGAGGAGCGCGAGCCGCGCGCCGCCGCCAGGATCTACAAGCTCTGCCTCCTCCAGACGTCGATCCGGCTCCGGCGCTCGAACGACGCGATCGCCGGCTACTACCGCGAGCGCGTGGACCGGCTCGACCAGGAGCGGCGCGAGAAGGAGCTGATCTACCTCCTCGCCCACGACCTGCGCTCGCCGCTCGCGATCATCGAGGGCGGGCTGACCCAGCTCCAGGACGCGAAGCATGGCTCGATCTCGGAGAAGCAGGCGCGCATCCTCAAGCGCTCGCGAAGGAGCTCGGTCTTCCTGCGCCAGCTCCTCGAGGAGCTGCTCGAGATCGGGCGGAGCGAGGCCGGCCTGACGCGCGCCGAGCCGACGACCCTGCGCGACGTCGTCCTCTCCGCCGTCCCCCAGTGCCTGGCGCGCGTGGACGGTCCGACCCTCGACGAGGTCGACGACATAGCCGGCGACTACGAGGGCGTGCGGCGGTCGCTCGCCCGCCAGGACCTCCACATCGACGTCCCCCCGGACCTGCTCGACGTCTCGTTCCGGACCGACCGCATGCGGCTCGTCCAGGTCCTCATGAACCTCGTCGGCAACGCCCTCAAGTACGCGCCCGGCTGGATCGCCGTCCGCGTGCGCCGCGAGGGCGACCGGCTGCGGGCCGCCGTCGTCGACCGGGGGCCCGGGCTCCCCGAGGCCTACAAGCGGCACATCTTCGAGCGCTACCGCCAGGTCGAGGCCAAGGAGAAGGGCGTCCAGCGCGGCTTCGGGCTCGGGCTCGCCGGCGCGGCCGAGCTCGTGAAGTCGCTCGGGGGCACGATCCGGGCCGAGAGCGGGGACGGCGGGGTCGGGACGGCCATGGTGTTCGAGGTGCCGTTCCAGGCGGCATAGGCGCCCAAACCGTCGACGCACCGGGCTCGACGCTACCTCTTCCCGCCGCCTCCTCCGCCTCCTCCGCCGCCGCCGCCTCCGCCGCCTCCGGGCGGCGGCGGCGGGAACACCGTGAAGCCCTGGTCCACGAGCGCCCGCGCCGTCCGCTGCCGGAGGACGTCGTCCGGGCGCACGCTCGCGCCCGCCGGCAGCGCGCTCGCCTCGAGCGCGATCCGGTAGAAGATCTCCCGGCCATCGGGGAGCGGGGCCGGCGTCCGCAAGCCGAGCGGGTCAAGCTCCGCGGGCAGCGCGGCGGTGAAGCCGTAGACGAGCCGCCCGTTGCCGTCGTCGGCCGCCGGGACGTCCGAGCCGACGACGATCACCCAGAACGGGGCGCTCCCCGTGACGTCCTCGGCGATCCGGACCTCGAAGAGACCCCGGGCGCCGGGGGAGGCGGCGGTCGGCGCGAACGGGGCGCCGGCGGCCCAGAGGATCGTGACCGAGGAGGCGTCGCCGCCGGGCGGCGCCAGCGCCGGCGGGTCCGGCAGCCCGAGGGCCGGCGCCGAGAGCGCGCCCGGGTCGAGGACGGCGTAGGCGGCGACGACGTCCGTCCCGCCGCCGCTCAGGTCCTCGGGATAACCCAGGAGCTCGAGGCGCAGCGCCGCCGGCGCGATCGGCGCGCCGCCGAAGCCGCGCAGGGCCGCGGTCGCCGGCGACGGGACGTCGAAGAAGTAGCTGCCGTCCGCGTAGCCGAACCCGCCGCCGACGACGAGCGCGCCGTCGGGAGACAGGGGCTCGGGCGGCAGGAGGAGGCCGCGGGCCACGACCGGCGGGTCGGTCGAGCGCCGCGAGAAGCCCGCCGGCGGGAGGGCGAAGGTCCCGACCGCGCGCGCGACCGTGGGTCCGCCCGCGCCCCCGAGGGGCGGGTCGAGCGGGCCGAGCTCGACCTGCACGCTCCTCACGTTCCCCGTCGCCGGGTCGATGCCGGCCGGGAGGACCGGCCCGAGCGGCGCGACGGCCAGGTCGAGGAGGAACGGCGCCGCCGTCGGGTCGGCCGGCGGGACCGTGCCCGTGTCGAACGCCCGGGCGTCGGGGACGAGGTTGGCGTCGGCGATCAGCTCGGAGACGGCGAGCGGCGGCGGCCCGGGCGGATCGACGATGAGCGTGTCCGAGTGCGAGCTCTGGACGAACGCCTTCGGCCCGGTGAAGAAGAACCGGCCGCGGCCGCTCGCGAAGTAGTAGCTCTGCGCGCTCCGGGCGCCCGGCGGCGCCGTCAGGGGGCTCGTCACGGAGACGGCGGCGGCCGGCCGCGGCCGCGACGTGGCGGGGTCCGCCTCGAGGAGCACGGGCACGAGGACGCGCGTCGCAAGCGTCTGCGCGTGCGTCCTCAGCCCGAACGCCGGATGGCCGACGGTCACGTCCACGCGGCCCGTCACGCCCGGGATCCGCACCGTGCCGGGCGGGAAGCTCGCCCCGCGGGGGTCCGCCGGGTCGGGGCCGCCGGTCGCGGGCAGCGGCGCCGCCGGCTCGACGCCCATGACCTGCGGCAAGAAGACCTTGACCCCGTCGACCGGCGCGCCCGTCCGGCGGTCGTAGACGAGGACCTCGAGCGTGCGCGGCGCGCCCGGGTCGGAGGCCGGGTCGAGAGCGCCGCCGCCGAGAACGAGGTCGTCCGCCGCCCGTCCCGCCTTGACCGGGAAGTCGGCGAGCGGGCGGAGCGGGTCGTTCGACGCGATCCGGAGCGCCTCCTCGTAGGCGCCGGGCGCGGCCGTGGCCGCCGCGTCGACGTCGACGCCGATCTCGCGCGACTCGCCCGGCGCGAGCGTGAACGCCCCCGGGTCGACCGCGAGCTCGAAGGCGGTGCCCGAGGCGAGCGCGACCGAGGCGACGGCCAGGTCGCCCGGGATCTGCGCGCCGGCGGAGCCGACGTTGCGGACCCGGAGGACCGCGGTCGGCGGCGCGTCCGCCGCCCGCAGCAGCCCGAAGTGGACCTCGGGGACCGACAGGGCGAGGCGCGGACCGACGACCCGGCCGCCGATCTTGACCGACGCGCGGCCGCCGAACCCGCCGGCCGTCAAGCTCGTCGACGGCCCGGCCGGGTCGATCGCCGCGTACGCGAGGACGAGGGCGACGCTCCCGCCGAACGGCGGGACGCTCGTCCCGAGGAGGGGCCCGCCGTCCGCGCGGGCGACGCCGAGGCCGGGCGGCTCGAGGCCGGTGACCTCAGCCACGACGAAGTCCGCGGAGCCGTCGTTGACGAGGACGAGGTCCCTCTGGACCTGCGTGCCGAAGGCCAGCTCGCCGAGGTCGACCGCGGTCGGCTCGAACCGTGGGGCCGGCAGCGCCGCCGTTCCGACGCCGAGGACGTCGAGCGCGACGAGCGGCTCGTCCACGTCGTTGCTGGCGATCGTCAGCCGCGCGGACCGCGGTCCGTTGACCGTCGGCGCGAACCGGACGGTGACGGCCAGCCCTCCGCCGGGCCCGAGCGCGAACGGCCCCGGCCCCTGCGGGCTCTCGAGCGCGAACTCCGACGTCGCGCCGAGCGCGATCGACGACACGACGAGAGGCCGGTCCGGGAGCGCCGCCTGCGGGTTGCGGATCTCGAACGTCACGCGCGGGGCGCGCTCGACGAGGCCGGTCACGGGCACGGCGCCGAAGTCGATCCCGGCCACCGGGACCGTCGGGGCGGCGGGGTCGACGACCAGGATCTGGTTCGGCCCCGTGAAGTACGTGAACGCCCGGGGAAGCGTGGCCGTCAGGCCGTCGGGCGTCCGGACGCGGACGTCGACGACCCCCGCCGGGCCGGGCGGGGTGAGGCCGCTCGCGCCGGCGGCGCCGCCCGCGCCCGTGACGGCGACGGCCGCCCCGTCCGCGGCGGCCTCGCCGAAGAGGACGGCGAGGCCGGGAACGAACCCGGCGCCGTCGAGCCGGAACGCGGTGCCGCCGACGCTCGGCCCCATCGAGACGTCGATCGCGGAGAGGACGGGCGGCGCCTCGAGGCCGCCGCCGGCGGCGGCCGCGAGGGCCGCGGTCCGGTCGGCGAAGGCGCCGCCGGCGAGCTGGGACAGGGCGGCGGCGAGGGCCGCGAGCGACGTGTCGATCCCGCCCGCGGGCAGGCCGTCGAAGAGCCCGTCCTGGCGGAGGTCGGCCGCGAGCGCCGCCGCGAAGTCGACGGCGGTGAAGCCCGGGTCGGCCGCCTGGGCCCGGGCCGTCATGGCGTCCGTGAGGAGGGCCTCGAACGCGTCGGGCGGCGCGGCGCCGAGGTCGAGCGCCGGGCGGCCGCCGAGCGCCAGCGCCACGGCGGTCTCGTGGTTCTTGAAGCGCTCGAGCTCGCGCGCCGGGTCGGGGGCGAAGGGGTCGGGCGCGAACGAGAGGTCGACGAGGGTCGTGAGCGGGGTGACGCCGGCCGCGACGTAGCCGCGCATCCGCTCGACCGCGGTCGGCCCGATCCGGGCCCGGAGCACCGCCCCGGAGGCGGCCGCCGGATCGCCGACGACGAGCGCGACGACGTAGGGAGTCGCCGGGTCGAGGTCGCCGGGCGTCACCGGCAGGCCGAGGGTGAACACGCCGCCCTCGCGGACCGTCCCGGTCGCCACGACGACGCCCGGCCCGAACGCGCCCGGGCGCTCGGCGCGCACCGGCGTGCCGGCGGCTGCCGCGGGCGAGGTCCGCCCGAAGATGCGGAGCCCCCCGGCCCCGCCGCGGGCGATGAGGGGGACGAGGCCGGTGCCCGCGCGCACGAGCAGGTCCGTCACGCCGTCCGCGCCGAGGTCGATCGGCGCGACCGCCGGTAAGCCCTGGGAGAAGGGCAGCGTCTGCGGCGTCGCGCGCCGGTAGCCGCCCTCGGGCCGGGCGAGGAGCGTCTGGGTCGCGAACGAGAACGGGTCGAGGACGAGCCCGGCCATGACCAGGTCCGGACGGTCGTCCCCGTCGATGCGAAGCGCCGAGATCGTGAAGGGGAGCAGGTCGAGCGGGAGCGCGGGCTCGGGCGCGAGCGTCCCCCCGGCCGTCCCGCGGAAGATCCGGATCTCCTGCAGCAGCTCGAAGGCCCCCGTGACGATCCCGCCGACGACGACGTCGTCGCGTCCGTCCTGGTCGAGGTCGGCGACGAGGAGGGCGAACGGGTCGCCGTCGAGGGCGAACGACGGGCCGAGCGCGATCCGCGGCTCCGTTCCCGGCGGCTTCCCGGGGTCGTGGCGAAGGATACGGAGCGGGGCGCCATCCGAGGCGTTGAGGACCAGGAGGGCGACGTCCGTCAAGCCGTCGCCGTCGAAGTCGCCGGGAAGGAGCGAGGTCGAGGCGACCTCGAGCTCGGCCTGCGGGTCGAGCGCCGGGTCGCGGCTCGCGACCACGGAGACCGGCGCTTCGGCCACCCCGCCCGGGACCCCGGCGAAGACCTCGACGCGGACCCGAGGGACGGGACCGGGGATGGAGAAGGCGAAGTCGAGGGTGCGGAGGAGGAGGAGGTCGTTCCGTCCGTCGCCCGTCACGTCGCCTATGGCCACGGCGTTCTGGTCCGTCGACGGCACGAGCCGCGACTCGGGCGGGAGGAGCCTCCCGTCCTGGCCCTGGGCGTAGATCAGGGCGAGCGCGTCCGACCCGAAGCCCCCGGGATCGGAGACGGGGACGGTGCCGAACACGACGAGGTCGGTGCGGCCGTCGCCCGTGAGGTCGGCGGCCACGAGGCGCGGCGTCCGGGTGAAGCCCGCCGGGAGCACGATCGGCGACTGAGCCGTCTCCGTGAGCCCGCCGGTCTCGGCCTGCCGGCGGATCCGCAGGCGGAGGCGGCCGGTCGCCGGGTCCCGCGCCTGCGGGTCGTCGTCCCGGCCGATGGTCGCGAGGTCGTCGCGCCCGTCGCCGTCGAGGTCGCCCGCCGCGGCGACGGCGGCGCCCGGCGTCGGGGCGGCCGCCTCGAGCGGGAGGAGCTGGCGGAAGACGATGACCTCCGCCCCGGTCGCGATGGCGATGTCCGTGCCGCCCGCGCCGTCGAGGTCGGCGGCGGTCGCCTCCAGGGCGCCGGTTCCCCGCAGGTCCGGGCCGCGCGTGAAGCCGCCCGGGGTGCGGAGGAACGTCTGCGTCGGCCGCTCGTCGTCGTCGGTGTCGACCCCGACGAGGTCGAGGCGGCCGTCGCCGTCGATGTCGCCCGCGGTGAGCTTCAGGTCCGAGTCGATCAGGACGTCGCTCGCGGCCGAGAGCGCGTACGCGCCCGCCGGGCCCGACGGCGCGTACAGGGCGAACCCGGCGGGGAAGGGCGGCTGGACGAGGATCTCGGGCGCGCCGTCCCCGTCGAAGTCGGCGACGATCAGGCGGCGCCCCGGCGTCCGGAAGAGGACGCCCGGGACGGCGCCGCCGAACGCGGGACCGAGCGTCCCCGAGGCGGGGTCGAAGCGGGCGGCCCGGACCTCGGCGGCCTCGTTGACCGAGACGATCTCGGCGCCCGACCCGTCGCCGTCGAGGTCGGCGGCCGCGATGTCGAAGCGACGGACGAAGCCGTCCCGCAGGAGGAGGGCGGGCACGGCCGGGTCGGCGAAGCCGCCGGTCGGTTCCTGGAGGTAGACGAGGACCTCGGCCGGGACGGGCGGCATGGCGGAGAAGTCGATCCCGAACGGGCCGACGACGACGTCGTCCCGCCCGTCGCCGTTCACGTCGGCGACGAGGAGGCGCGCGTCGGCGAAGCCGAACTGCGGCGGGGCGGGGAGGGCGAACGCGACCGCGGCGTCGACCCGGCCCGCCGCCTGGAGGTGGATGCGGACCTCCGAGCCGTTCGGGTGGAAGACGGGGACGTCCACGAGGGCGCCGGTGTCGTCGGCGAAGCGATAGATGACGGTCGCCGGCCGGTTCCGGACGAGGACGGCCAGGTCGCGGCCCGGATCGCCGCCGAGGTCGGCGATGGCGAGCGGGCCGAGGCTCGGGACGGAGCCCGTCTCGACGAACGTCCCCCCGGCGACCTGGGCGAGGATCCGCGTCCGCTCGAGGCTCACGGGCACGCCGCCGGAGAAGACGAGCGTGGACCCCGCGGCGAGGTCGGCCCTGCCGTCCCCGTTCAGGTCGCCGGCGGCGACCGTGCCGGCCCCGGAGTCGGTGAAGTTCGGGATCGCGGCGAGCTCGCGCAGGGGCGCGTTCTCGAGCGCGAACGCGACCGGCGTCTCGTCCGAGAGCCCGATCTCGCTGTCGATGAGCGTCACGCGGATGCGCACGTCCACGGCGACGCGCCCGAGGTCGGCGAGGCTGTTCCAGACGACCGTGTGGAGGACGCCGGTCGGCGTCATCTCGAGGTCGACCGGGTCGCCCGACCGGACGGCGACGAAGGCGTCGCCGAGGACCGGCGGGCGCGCGAGCGCCGGCTCCACCGCGACCCGGGCGAGCGCGCCGAGGCCCGTGCGCGCGTCCCGGTCGGGGACCGAGACGCGCACGGCGCCCGCCGTCCCCGGGGCGACGAAGACGAGGTCGTCGCCGTCGCGGAGCGTCGCGGGGGACGGCGCCAGCGGATCGCGGCTCGTGAAGGCGGACGCCGTCGGCGCCTCGAGGCCGCCCGTCACCCGGCGCGAGGAGAAGCGGCGGGCGACGGTCACGATCCCGAGCGCCCGGCGAGCCGCGGGGTCGTCGAGGAGGGCGCGGAGGACCGCCGGGCTCGCGACCTCGGCCAGGATGGCCTGGAAGGGCTCGCCCCCGACGGCGTACTGGACGAGGGCGGCGCCCCGGTCGCCGTTGAAGTCGCGGGCGATGAAGGAGATCGGGACCTCGAACGTCCGGTCGTCCTGGAGCCGCGGGTCCACCAGGTCCGGGAACGGGAGGGCGTTGTTCGCGACCGAGAAGGGCGTGGTCTCGACGGACGGGCCCTTCTCCCCGAAGAGCAGGTCCTCCGGGGTGATCCGCAGGCGGAGGCCGTCCACGCGCTGGCTCCCGACGCCGCCGCTCCCGGCCGGCTTCTCCGTGTCCCAGGCGAAGTCCACGACCTCGGACTCCTCGAACGTCCGGGCGGTGAAGAGGGTCAGGCGTCCGGACGCCGCCGCCGCCGTCTCGACCGAGCCGTCGGCGCGGATGAACTCGACGCGGATGCGCGCCGGGTCGAGGCTCTCGTCGCGCACCCGGAACTTGAAGATCGCCGTCCCCTTGACGGTGCCCGGGATCGGCGGCTCGAAGATGACCTCGGGAGGCGTGTTGCCGGCGATGAACGCCGGCGTCGCGGCCGGCGGCCCGCGCACGCCGGCCTCGACGGCCGCGATGCGGAGGACGACGCGGGCGGCGCCGCCTTTCAGGTCCCGGCCGGCGTTCCAGACGACGAGGTGGTCCCGGCCCTCGGGCGGCGCCTCCTGGCCGGCGGGGGCGACGCTCGTGCGCCCGCCGAAGGCGAGGCCCTCCTCGAGCGTGGCCGTCCGGAACTCTCCGTCGGATGGCTCGCCCCCGCCCTCGGCGACGCGCGCGTACTCGACGGCCAGGTCGACCGTCCCGCCGTCGTCGTTCGAGAGGCGGACGACGACCGGCACGAGGTCGGCGGTCCCGTTCTCGGCCAGGGCCTGCCGGGATGGCACGGTCTGGAGCGCCGCGCCCGGCGCCGAGTCGGTGAAGGCGCCGCCGCCGCCGCCGCCGCCGTCGGTGGCGAGCCCCACGGCCGCCACGACGGCGACCGCCAGCGGCGGCCCGCAGCCGGCGACGAGCGGGGCGAGCGCCAGGGACCAGACGAGGGGAGAAGGGAGACGGGGGCAGCGTGCGCGCGGGTGCATGGATGTCCTCCGCGACCGGGAACGTCTGCCGTTCGTGCTTTCTGGCGGTGCGTCCAACCCTACCATCGCCCGGCGGGCCGCGGCAACGCGGGGCGAACGCCCGATGTCCATCGGGTCTTCGCCGGCCGGTGACCGCCTGTGACCGCGGAACCGGGCTACGCGGGGCGCCGGAACCCCGGCGCGAGCATGGCCGTCATTCGCTCGGGGTTGCGAACGCCGTGCCCGGCCATCCAGGTGTCGACCTCGCCGAGGAGGGCGGCCCCCCGCTCCCCGCCCAGGAGCTGGGCGCGCCGGCGGCGCGCGGCCGCGCCGTAGAGGGCCATGCCGGCCGAGTCGAGGGCGGACTCGGCGTCCTCGAGCATCGCGATGGCGGGGGCCGTGTCGCTGCCCGCGCCGCTCGAGAGCGAGACGACGGCGGCGTCGACGAGGCGGGCGAGCGCGCTCGACCAGGGCTGGCCCTCGTCCGCGAGGAGGCGCGCTCCGGCGCGGGCCTCGGCGAGGAGGGCCTCGGGCCGCTCGCCCGCGGCGGCGGCCGCCAGCGCCGCCCGGGCGCGCAGGTGCCGCACCTCGATGCGCACGCGCTGCGCGCGGAGGAGGCGCGAGCGCCGGAACGCCGCCTCCTGCTCGACGAGGCGCGCGTGGGCGGCGCGGCCGTCGCCCGAGTAGAGGTCGATCTGCGCCTCGGCGACGAGCGCCCGGTAGTGCTGGTAGTACCAGCCGCGGTGCGACCACTGGGCGAGGGCCTCGCGGGTCTCGGCCCGCGCCCGCGCCGGGTCGTCCTCGGCGAGCCTCGTCACGTGGATGAGGCCGCACTGGAGGCTCGCCGCCGCGTAGAGGTCGCCGCGGTCGCGCCCCTCGGCTATGAGCGCCGGCAGGCGCCGGTGGATCTCCGGGAGGTCGCCCAGGTAGTAGAGCGACAGGAGCGCGAAGTGCTGCGCCGTCGAGATCTCCCAGGCGACGCCGGTGCAGCGCTCGCGGAAGATCCGCTCGGCCTCGTCGAGGCCCGCGCGCGCCTGCGCCCACTGGCCGAGGCTCTGGGCGATGAAGCCGCGGGCCCAGGTCGAGAGGCCGAGGGCGTGCGGGTCGTCGAGCTCGCGGGCGAGGGCGAACGCCTTCTCGAGCACCGCCAGGCCAAGGCCGCGCCGCGCGCCCGACCCCGACGCCAGGAAGGCGGCCTGCCAGGCGAGCCCGCGGGCCACGCGGCTCGGCTCGCCGGCGCGGAGCGAGTAGAGGAGGTAGCGGGTCATGAAGTGGGCGCCCCGGATCGGGTCGACGATCGCGAGGCCCTGGGCGACGGCCGCGCAGACGTCGGCGCGGATGAGCTTCGCGGGCGGGACCTCGCTCGCCGGCCGCGGCGTGAAGCCGAGGCCTCGAAAGCGGAGCAGCGTCCGCCAGAAGAGGAGCGAGATGACGGCGCGCAGCGGGCTCTCGACGAGCTTGAGCCCGACGGCGGCCAGGACCGCGCGCATGACCTCGAGCCCCTCGTCGACGTGCCCGCTCCGGAGGAGCTGGTCGGCGGCGCGGCGCCTGAGCTCCAGGGCCTCGGCCGCGCCCGATCCCGGGATCGCCTCGATGTACGTCCTCGCCGCCTCGAGGCCGCGCCCCGCGTTCGCGAGGGCGTCGCCCAGGCGCGCCCGCAGCTCCGGGGGGATCGGGGCGTCCGGCGGGCGCAGCTCGAAGGCGAGGCGGTAGAGGGTCGCGGCGCGGTCGAAGGCGAGGGCGTCGGCGGCCCAGCCGGCGGCGAGGGCGAAGAGCTCGCTCGCCCGCCGCATCTCGCCGGCCCCGCGCATGTGGACGGCGAGGAGCTCGGCGTCGGCGCCGCCGCGCGCCTCGAGCTCGATCGCGAGCCGCCGGTGGTGCCGGGCGAGGTCCTCCTCGGCGAGCGTCGAGACGATGGTCTCGCGGATCCGGTCGTGGTACGTCTCGATGGCCTCGCCGTCGCCGTGCCCGCGCGTCGCGATCCAGCGTCCGGCCCGGAGGAGGGAGAGGGGCGTGCGGTCGAGGACGCCGAGCTCGGCGGCGCGCAGGGCCACGCCGGTCTCGACGGGCCGCCCGGCGACGGCCACGACCTCGAGGAGCCGCCGCGCCCCCGCCGGCAGCCGCGAGAGCCGGGCCTTGAGCGCCCGCCCGAGCGTCACCTCCGTCCAGCGGTGGGCGGCCAGCTCCTCCTCGAAGTAGCGGGCCAGCTCCTCGATGAAGAGCGGGTTGCCGCCGGACTCGCGGGCGATCACGCGCGCGCCCGCCTCGAGCTTGCCGTCGGGGGCGGCCGCCGGACCCCCGGGGGCGGGCGCGGCGCCGCGGCAGACGAGGGCGAGCGCGAGCTCGCGGGCCTCGGCGTGCCCGAGCGGGCCGACGGCGACCTCGCAGGTCGCCGCGCCCGCGGCCCCGTCGTCGGCGACGACGTCGGCCCCCGCCCCGGCCGCGGCCGCGGTCCCGGCCGCCGTCCCGGCCCCGGCCCCGGCCCCGGCCCCCTGGCCCGCGGGCGGCCGGAGCGCCGCGAGCATGAGGCTCGAGGCCGCGTCCTCGCTCCGGTAGCAGGCGAGCAGCAGGAGCGGCGGCGGCCCGGGCGGGCGCAGGACGTCGGCGAGGAGCGCCGCTCCGTCCGGGTCGCCCCACTGGAGGTCGTCGATCAGGAGGACGAGCGGCCGCCGCAGGGCGAGGCGGCCGAGCAGCTCGCGCAGGGCGCCGAAGCCGCGGCGCCTGAGCTCGTGCGGGTCGGGGACCTCGAACTCGGCGCGCGGGACGAGGGCGAGGGCCTCGAGCCGGCGGAGGGCGGGGAACAGGCGGCAGAGGGCGTGGATGCCGCGCGGCAGGAGGGCCGCGGCCTCGGCGGGCGGCAGGCCGCCCACGTGCCGGACGAGGTCGTCGACGATCCCGTCGAGGCCCTTGTAGGGCACGGCCTCGCGCTCGTAGCAGCGGCCGCGCAGGACGAGGGCCGCGTCGTGGCGGGCGAGGCGCTCGGCGAACGCGCCGGCGAGCGCCGTCTTCCCCATCCCCGACGCCCCGTGGACGAACGCGATCGCCGGGCGGCCGGCCTGCTTCGTCGTCTCGAACGCGCGTTCGAGGGCCACGATCTCGCGGCCGCGCCCGATGAGCGAGGCCTCGAGCGCCTGGCGGCCGGGCCGGCCGGAGACCCGGGCCGCCGCCGCGCCCGGGCGGCCGCCGAGCCGGCGCAGGACCTCCTCGCCCGGCGGGCGGGCGGCGGGGTCGCGGCGGAGGAGGGCGACGCAGAGGGCGTCCAGGTCCTCCGGCACGTCGGGCGAGATCTCGCGCGGCGGGCGCGGCTCGCGCCGGAGCTTGTCGAGCAGGGCCTCGAGCGACTCGCCGGGGAACGGGAGCCGCCCCGTCAGCGCCTCGTAGAGCAGGACGCCGACGCCGTACCAGTCGGACGCCTCGGTCGGCGGCTGGCCGGCGGCCTGCTCGGGAGCCATGTAGGCGACGGTGCCGGCGACGTGCGTCCCGCCCGTGCGCCGCGCCTCGCCGCGCTCGATCGCGCCCGCGAGGCCGTAGTCGAGGAGGACGACCCGGCCCTCGGCGGTGACGAGGACGTTGGCCGGCTTCAGGGCGCGGTGGAGCCAGCCCGCCTCGTGCAAGGCCGAGAGGCCCTCGGCGAGCTGGCGCAGGGACGAGCGCAGGCGGTCGCGGTCGACGGCCGTGGCGACCGGCCGGACCTCGGCGGCGAGCGCCGGCGCGGCGCCGCCGCCGCCTCCGCCGCCGGCACCGCCGCCTCCTCCACCGCCGCCGCCGCCGCCGCCGCCGCCGGCGGACCCGTCGAGCAGGCCGGACCCGGCGGCCGGCATCACCGCCTGGGCGCGGAGGGTGTCCGCGCCGGCGACCTTCTCCGGGCCGCGGACGTGCTCGACGAAGGGCGCCCCGCGGACGAGCTCCATCGCGTAGAACCAGCGGCCGCCGGCCTCGGCGAGCCGGTCGAGGGCGACGAGGTTCGGGTGCCTCAGGGCGGCGAGGCCGGGGAACTCGCGCCCCAGGCCCTCGATCGTCTCGGGGTCGAGGCGGTAGAGCGCCTTCAGGGCGACGGGCGCGTCGCGCTCGACGTCGCGGGCCGCGTAGACGACCCCCGAGCCCCCCGCTCCGATCCGCCGCTCGATCCGGTAGCGATCGGTCCCCGGGAACTCGTCGGCCGTGGGGTCCGCGGGCGACATGCACCCCCGATTCTACGTCCGCGGCCGAAGCGGGGCCAGCGCGGCCCGGGGCTCCAGGGACGGCGCTTGACGCCTCGCCCCGCGCGGCCGTACCCTTTACGGCCGGGAACCCCCCGGAGCCGCAAAGGAGCGAGAGCATGGTCCGCGTCAGCAGCTCGAAGGTCACGCCGCGCGAGTGCGCGGACATGGAGGCCCCGGCCAAGGCCGCCGGGGCGAAGCGGGCCGAGGAGAAGCGGGCCGAGGCGCCGAAGCCGGCGACGGCCGAGGAGCGCGCGGAGATGGCGGCCTCGCGCCGGGGCGACATGCGCGAGCTCGGCTTCGGCGCGGAGATCGTCGCGGCGGTCGTGGGCGGCAAGATGGCGCCGGTCGAGATGGCGAAGGCCCCGGCCGTGGGGACGGCGGCGGCCGTGCGTCCGCCGGCCCCGGCCTCGATGGCGACGGCCATGCCGGCGGCCATGCAGGCGCAGATGGCGGCCGGGGCCGGGAACGCCTCGCTCACGCCGCGGGCGACGTTCAACCCGCCCGAGCGGGACTTCCTCCAGAACACGCTCAACCTGCCGCCCGGCGCGATCGCGAACCTGAAGCCGCAGGTCAGCTCGGCGAACCAGGCGCAGAGCGTCGGGATCCGCTTCGCGAACGGGGGCACCGCGACCCAGTTCAACACGGGCGGCTTCCCGCCGGCGAGCACGGCCACGCTGCCGCGCCTCGTCTTCGACCCGAAGGGCGTGCTCTCCTTCTACCGCACGTCGGAGAGCCTCTCGCCGGCGCAGCGCGAGAGCGTCCAGAACCTCTACGCCACGGACCTCGCCTCGCGGAAGAACTACGCCGGGAACATCGCCAACCTCGCCCGCAACCTGTCGTCGATCGAGACGGGGAAGCTCGACGCCGGCCTGCGCCGCCAGGTCGACAGCGCGCTCGGCGACCTCAAGTCGGCCTACGAGACGCTCTCGGATCCGAGCAAGCCGGCCCCCGACCCGCGCGAGCTGTACTCGGAGGTCGCCGACGTCTACCGCTCGCTCGACGCGAGCCGGAGCCTCTCGCCGGCGCAGAAGAGCCAGGTCGGGACGGGCCTCAACATCCTCTCGATCGGGGCCTCGAACTACGACACGAACCGCGTCCCCGTCGCCGGGACGCCGGGGACGCCGGGGACGCCGGCGCCGGCGGCGCCGGCGACCGCCGACGCGGCGAAGAAGGCGGGGTTCCCGCTCCCCGACTTCGAGGCGGCGCGCAAGCAGCCGCTCTCGGCGGCGCAGGGGAACCCGGCGCAGGTCTTCGGCGGCGACGTGGCGAAGTACCTGAAGTCGATCGGGCTCGGGAACGTCGACCCGAAGTCCGTCAACTTCCAGGTGAACACGGCCGACAAGCTCCAGGCGATCCAGGTCCCGACCGGCAACGGCCAGACGTTCACGGCCTTCTTCAACAACGGCTTCCCGGTCGCGACGTCGGCGAACCAGCCGCAGACCGCGTTCAGCGGCGCGGGCGGGGCGCGCCAGTTCCTCGACGCGGCCAAGGGGACGGCGAAGAACCAGCAGACCCTCGCGAGCTTCTACGACGACCCGAAGAACGCGGCCGCGCGGACGAACTACGGGACGAACCTCCAGAACCTCCGGACCGCGTTCGAGCGGCTCGGGCGGAAGGGCGACCTGCCGGCCGGCGCCGAGCGGGCGGTGCGCGACTCGCTGCGGGCGATCGACGGGGCGCAGAAGCAGCTCGCGGGCGGCGCCGTCCCGGACGTGCTCGGGCTCTACCAGCGGCTCGGCGACGACCTCGACCGCCTGTCGAAGCCCGGGACGGGGCTCAACACGGCGCAGCGCCAGCTCCTGACGACGCTCAACACGTCGCTCTTGCCGGTGGGCGTGTCGAACTACTTCCTGCGGCCGCTGGCCCTGTCGCTCCCGGCCCCGCCCCCGGCGGCCTGACCCGATCCGGGGCGCCGACGCATGAGCCTCTCCCGGGCGGCCGCCGAGACGCTGAGCCACCTCCGCGACCCGGCCGACCTCCAGTGGTACGTCGTGCCGTTGCTCGTGATCGCGGTCTACGTGTACGCCGTCGAGGTCGAGCGCCGGAACTGGAACGCGGTCTTCGCCGGCCTCGCCTTCTTCGGCATGGACTGGCTCAACGAGATCGCGAACGCGCTCGTCCTCCACTTCACGCAGCGCGCCCCGCTCTGGGCCGTGCCGGGGAGGTCGGCCTACGTCATCCTCGTCGGGCTGAACGCCGAGATCTGCTTCTTCTTCGCGATCGGCGGGGTCATCCTCGCGAAGATGCTCCCGGCCGATCCCGACGCGCGGATCCTCGGCCTGCCGAACCGGCTCTTCGTCGCCGTCGTCAACTCGGCCTTCTGCACGTTCGTCGAGGTCCTGCTGAACGGCGCGGACCTGCTCGTCTGGGAGTACCGTTACTGGAGCACGCCGCACGTCTGGTCGATCTTCCTCGGCGGCTACCTCCACTTCCACCTCGTGGCCTTCTGGGTTCACGACATGGCCGGCGTGCGGCGCAAGGCGGCGGTCGTCGCCGCGATCTGGGCGCCGGCGATCGCCTCGCTGCTCGTCTTCGGCGTCTGGCTGCGCTGGATCTAGTTCTACTCTGCCGATCTTCGAGAGTAGAGCTAGGCTCGGCTCGGGAGCGCCGGTCGTCCTACCTCGCCAGGCGCCGGACGTCGCCGAACGACAGCGAGAGCTCCGCCCCCAGGAAGCGCGCGATCCGCGCCGCCTCGGTCTCGACGGCGCGGCGGCGGCGGGCGGCGAGCGGGGCGAGCGGCTCGACCCGGATCTCGACCTGCTTCCCGCGCCGGCGCCGCTCCCAGAGGCCGGCGACGACGCCGTCGACGATGAGCAGCGGGACGCAGGCCGGGCCCTCGAACCGGCCCTTCGGGTGCGCGCGGATCCGGGCCCGGGCGGCGTCCGGGATGAAGCGCTCGCGCTCGCGGAAGCCGAGGACGTAGGCGTCGTACTCGGGCAGCAGCCGCGGCGGGCCTTCGGGCCGGGGCGCGCCGGCTTCGTCGGCGTCGGCCGCGAGGAGGAAGGCGCGGCGCCCCTCGACGCCCACCTCCTCGAGCTCGGGGCGGAGCCTCTCGAAGATGCGCCGCGCCTCGGTCCGCCCGAAGTAGGGGGCGACGAACCACTGCACGAGGTCCTCGGGCGTCGCCGGCCCGAAGGCCCCGAGGTAGCGGCGCGCGACGTCGTCGAGGGCGGCGTCGAGGTCGACGTCGTCGCGAAAGCCGCCGAGCCACTGGTCGGCGCGCACGAACGTGATCTTCGCGCCGCGCGGCGGGCCGTGGCAGAGGCGGCCCGTGCGGACGGCCGGCCCGATGAGGTGGCCCCACGCGGACGAGAGCGGCTCGCGCGCCCACGCCCCGACGCGCCGCGCGACCTCCTCGGCCAGCTCCTCGCGGAGCAGGCAGCGGCCGTCGAGCGCCTCGCCGATGGCCTCGAGGACGGCCCGGGCTCGCGCCTTCGTCAGGCCCTCGTCCTCGTGCCAGCGCCCGTCGCGGAAGCCCGTGACCGCGCGCCGCGCCGCCATCCAGAGCGACAGCTCGTCGGCGGGGTGGAGGTGGAGCGTCCCGCGCAGGCTCCACGTCTTGACGAGGCGGCGCCGCTCCCACAGCTCGGCCTGCACGTCCCGGCGGGTCACCGATGCGACGCGGACCGCGATCCCGAGCTCGGCGGCCCCGAGGACCTGCGCCTGGATCCCGCCGACGGCGCGGACGACGTCGACGAGCCGCTCGGGCGGCGCCGGCTCGAGGAGGAAGGCGCGCGCGAGGCGGCGCCTCCGGACCTGCTCCCAGGTCAGCGAGCGCATGCGGTCGTGCCCCCTTCGCCGGCCGCGGGCCACGCGGCTCTCATCTGGCGCCGAGCTCGACCCGGAACGACCTCGTGAACGCGGGCGGCGGCGGCGCACGCTTGGCCTTGACCTCATCCAGCCACGTCGCGTCGTCGACGCGCTCCTTGCGGTCGCGAGCGAGCTCGCGGTAGCCGAGGACGGCGCCGCGGAGGAGGACGAAGGGCTTCGTGATCCGAGGGGCGGCTCCTCTCGGGGGCCGGTCGCCCTCCGCCGGAACTCCGAGCGCCGCCGCCGGCAGGATCACGTAGATCGCCTCCGGCCGGGCGAGGCCGACGTACAGGGTGCGGGCCCCGCCCGGGGCCATCGCGGTCGCCGCCGGCGCGATGAAGGGGAAATCGTCGCGCGGGTTCACCCAGGAGTTGCCGCCGTAGCCGTGGAGCGCGCCGAGGGTCTTTCCGTACTCGCAAAGCATGAACGCCTCGTGGTCGGCGAGGGCCTCGCCGCGCGCCTGCTTACCCGCGAAGTCGGCGAGCGTCGCGCAGAGCGCCGCGAGCGACCAGAGGCGCCGGTCGGCCGGCTCGGACTCCAGGCTGCCGAGCGCGACCAGCTTCGCTTCCGCGGGTGTGAGCGGCTTCCCGGCGACCGCCTTGCGGGCGAGCCGCTCCAGGGTGTCGTAGAACGAGAGCCGGCTCTCCGGCGTGTCGTCCCCCCCGTGCATCGCCCGCCCGAGCAGGATGCGCTCGACGACGCCCTCGTTCCCCATCAACGCTTCGCGGTCGGCGGCGGTCGGCCGCTCGCGCGCCGCCTGTCTCCGCAGGGCCGGGATGACGGCCAGGAGACGGGCGCCCGCCGCCGCCAGGTCCGCACCGGCGGTGCCGTATCGCGCGAACGTCCTGCTCGCGCGGGCGGCGAGGTCGGCGAGGCCGCGGAAGAACTCGGGGTAGGGCGACACGTAGCCCGGCAGGTCGTTGGTCGCCGAGAGGTAGGTCACGTGCTCCTTGGCGTGGGCGGTGAAGGCGTGGACCTCGCCCGCGAAGGCGCCGAGCTGGGTGAAGAGCTGGGCGTCCGCCCACTCCCGCCGCCGGAACGGGGCCGGGGCGGTCTCCGGCAGCGGCTTCTGGAGGAGGGCCAGGAGCTCGAGCGCCGCCCCGTGGAGGGAGGCCGGCAGCGGCGGAACGGCCGCGCCCGCGACCGCCGTCGCGACGGCCTCGCCCTCGGCGGCCGCCAGCGCCCGCCGGCCGGCCTCGCAGGCGAGGGGCCCGCCGGCGAAGAGGTCGAGGCCGGAGGGCAGCGCCCGGCCGGCCACGGCGGGGTGCGTCGTCCGGGCGAAGAGGGCGGAAGCCGGCGTCCGCCGCGGCCCGAGGAGCCGGAAGCCGCGCCCCTGGGAGGCGCGCACGGCGGGATCGTCGGTCCTGAGCTCGAGGTCGAGGACGTCCGGCGCCGGCCGCTTCTCGAGCTCCGTCCGGAAGGCCGCGATCCGGGCGCGGACGTCGTCGTCCGAGGGCGAGTCGTCCCCGGTGGCGGCCCGCGCCGCCGCCGCGTACTCGGCCACGCCCGGGTCGTCGGCCGGCCCGAGCAGCTCGTCCATGGGCGCGGCGAGGCGGGCGAGGAGGCCCCGGAGCGTCTCGTCGCTATCGATGAGGAGCGCGAGCCTCACCGCCCGCACGGTCTCGCCCTCGGAGGTCAGGCGGAAGTGGCAGAGCCCGTACCAGCGCCGGGCGGCGAAGTACCGGGCGAGGCGCTCGTCGCCCGCGTAGAAGCCGCGCGCCCGGAAGCTCTCGCCCGCGAGGGGGAGACCGAGGAAGAGCGCATCGACCGGCCCCGACGCGGCCCGCAAGCGCTCGACGCAGGCGGCGGTCGGCTTGCGGAGCGACTCGGGGACGAGGGCTTCGGCCGCGGGATCCTGGAGCAGGAGCCCGACGGCCGCGAAGCGGGCGAGGTCGGCCTCGAGCGCGTCCGGGCGCTCGTCCGCCTCCTCCCAGGCGCGGCCGAGGAGGCGCTCCGAGAACCGGCGCAGCTCCGCCGCCTGGAGCTTCTCGAGCTCCTTCAGCGCGTCCTCGAGGATCACGCGGTAGGTCTGCCAGGCCGAGTCCGCCGTCACGAAGGGCGGGAGCGGGGAGTCGACGTAGGCCTCGAAGACCTGCTTGAACTCGCGGTCGACGACCACGAAGCCGAGCCGCGCGAGGGTCTCGCGAGCGGCCGGGGTCAGCGCCGACTCGCCGCGTTCGCCCCGGTCCATCCCGTCGACCTGCTCGAGGTCGTAGGGGGGCGGCTCCTCTGCCGCGGCGGGCGCGGGCGCGGTCGCCGTCGCCGTCGCCGTTCCGAGGAGCAGGAGCGGGAGAAGGAGCGCGGGCCCGCCGCCCCGACCTGCCGCGTGAAGGTCTCGCATGGCCGTGCCTCCGTGTCGGTGGTGCTTGCGGGGCGCATTGTACCGCGGCGCGGGTCGTGTTAGCCTCGGCGCCCCGTGCACGTCCACGCCCTGCAGGTCGCCGAGGCCACGCTCGAGTCGATCCGCGCCCGGCTCGGCCCTCGGGTCGAGATCACGGGCGGGGAGACGATCGGGTCGCCCGGGACCGTGGAGGTCCTCGTCGCCGGGCGAATCCGGCGCGAGCACGTCGAGGCCTGCCCGCGGCTGCGGGCCGTGATCGTCCCGTGGGCGGGCCTGCCGAGGAACGTGGCCGAGCTGCTGCGGGGCTTCCCGCAGATCGCCGTCCACGCGATCCACCACAACGCCGCGGCGACCGCCGAGATGGCCGTGGGCCTGCTCCTCGCCGCGGCGAGCGGGCTCGTGCCGGCGGACGGGCGGTTGCGGCGCCACGACTGGAGCGACCGTCACGACCCCTCGAACCGCGTGCCGCTCGAGGGGAAGACGGCCCTCGTGCTGGGCTACGGCGCCGTCGGACGGCGGGTCGCGCGCGTCCTTCGGGCGCTCGGGATGCACGTCCTCGCCGTGCGGCGCGGGGGCGGGGCGCCGGCCCCGGCTGAAGGCGATGCCGCCCACGAGGTCCGCCCCGTCTCCGACCTCGCGGCCCTCCTGCCGCGCGCGCACGCCGTCGTCGTCGCCCTGCCGCTGACGCACGAGACGCGCGGGCTCCTGGGCGTGCGCGAGCTCGGGCTCCTCCCGCCCGGCGCGGTCCTCGTGAACGTCGGCCGGGGGGCCGTCGTCGAAGAGGAGGCGCTCTACGAGGCGCTGCGAAGCCGGCGCCTGCACGGAGCCGGCATCGACGTGTGGTATCGCTACCCGGAGGACGAGGCCGGGCGCGGGCCGGCGGCGCCCGCGACCCGGCCCTTCTGGGAGCTCGAGAACGTCGTCCTGAGCCCGCACCGCGGCGGCATGGGCGGGGCGGCCGAGATGGAGGAGCGCCGCGCGGCCGCCCTCGTCGAGCTGCTCGACGCGGCGGCGCGCGGGGCGCCGATCCCCGGGCGGATCGACCTCGAGCGGGGCTACTGAGCCCGGCGGCCGCCGGAAGACGGAGGAGGCTCACCCATGACTCGTCCCGCGCTCGGCTGGCTTCTCGCGCTCGTCGGGATCGCCAACGGCCCCGGCTGCGAGGGAGCCGCGTCGGCCCCCGAGCCCGAGCGCCCGGCGCCCGAGCGCGGCGCCGCGCTGCCGGCGACCGACGCCGAGTGGAAGGAGCGGCTGACGGCCCAGCAGTTCGACGTCTGCCGGCGCGGCGGCACGGAGCGGGCGTTCACGGGCGCGTACTGGGACCACCACGAGAAGGGCGTCTACCGCTGCGTCGCCTGCAGCGAGGCGCTCTTCCGCTCGGACGAGAAGTTCGACTCGGGCACGGGCTGGCCGAGCTACTTCGCCCCGATCTCCGAGAAGGCCGTGAAGCAGGTGCCCGAGGAGGGCGGCTTCCTCGGCCCGCGCGTCGAGGTCCGCTGCGCGCGCTGCGACTCCCACCTCGGCCACGTCTTCGACGACGGGCCGCGGCCGACGGGCAAGCGCTTCTGCATCAACTCGGCCTCGCTCCGCTTCGTCGCCGAGCCCTGACGGCCGCCGTGATCCTCTCGCGGCTGCCGGCGCCCGCGCTGCTGCTGCTGCTGCTGCTGCTGCTGCTCGCCGCATCCCCGCCAGGCTGGCCTGTCGCGCCGTTCGACAGCCCTCACCGGCATTATGACCGCGGCGCGGCCTTGACGCCGCGTGCTCGCCCCGATACGCGTGGGGCCGAGGGAGGCGACGAGGCCGAGGAGGCGAGGCGACGCGATGCACCTCACGCCCCGGGAGCAGGAGAAGCTGCTGATCTTCACGGCCGCCGAGGTCGCGCGGCGGCGGCGCGCGCGCGGGCTCAAGCTCAACCACCCCGAGGCGCTGGCGCTGATCACGGCCGAGGTCCTCGAGGGGATCCGCGACGGGCGGACGGTCGCGGACCTCATGGCCGCCGGGATCACGATCCTCACGCGCGACGACGTCATGGAGGGCGTGCCCGAGATGCTGGAGGAGGTCCACGTCGAGGGGACATTCCCGGACGGGACGAAGCTCGTGACGATCCACCACCCGATTCGCTGAGGCCTTGGCGGTCCATGGTTCCCGGAGAGTACCGGCTGGCGGAGACGCCGATCCAGGCGAACGTGGGGCGCCGGACGATCGAGCTCACGGTCGCCAACGCGGGCGACCGGCCGATCCAGGTCGGGTCGCACTTCCACTTCGTGGCCGCGAACGCGGCCCTGCGCTTCGATCGCGAGGCGGCGCGCGGCATGAGGCTGAACGTGCCGGCCGGGACCGCCGTCCGGTTCGAGCCGGGCGACGAGAAGAAGGTCGTGCTCGTCGAGCTCGCCGGGGCGAAGGCGCCGGCGGCGGTCGCGGCGCCGTGACGCTCCCGATCCCGCGACGGCAGTACACGGACCTCTACGGGCCGACGACCGGCGACCGGGTGCGGCTCGCGGACACCGACCTCTGGATCGAGGTCGAGCGCGACCTCACGACCTACGGCGAGGAGGTGCGGTTCGGCGGCGGCAAGGTCGTGCGCGACGGCATGGGCCAGTCCGCGCGCGCGACCTCGGCCGGCGACGGGGCGCTCGACCTCGTGATCACGAACGCCCTGGTCCTCGACGCGACCGGGATCGTGAAGGCCGACGTGGGCGTGCGGGGCGGTCGAATCGTCGCGCTCGGCAAGGCCGGGAACCCCGACACCATGGCGGGGGTCACGCCCGGCCTCGTGATCGGCGCGGCGACCGAGGTCGTGGCCGGCGAGGGGCGGATCCTCACGGCGGGCGGGATCGACAGCCACGTCCACTTCATCTGCCCGCAGCTCGCGGAGGCGGCGCTCGCCTCGGGGCTCACGACCCTGCTCGGCGGCGGCACGGGGCCGGCGACGGGCACGAACGCCACGACCTGCACGCCCGGCCCGTGGAACCTCGCGCGCATGCTCGAGGCGGCGGAGGCCTGGCCGCTCAACTTCGGCTTCCTCGGCAAGGGCAACGCCTCGACCCGCGACCCGCTCCGCGAGCAGGTCGCGGCCGGGGCGATCGGCTTGAAGCTCCACGAGGACTGGGGCACGACGCCGGCGACGATCGACTGCGCGCTCGCGGTCGCGGACGAGGAGGACGTCCAGGTCGCGCTCCACACGGACACGCTCAACGAGGCGGGGTTCGTCGAGGACTCGATCCGCGCCATGAAGGGGCGGGCGATCCACACGTACCACACGGAGGGCGCGGGCGGCGGCCACGCGCCCGACATCATCAAGGTCTGCGGCGAGCCGAACTGCCTGCCGTCATCGACCAACCCGACGCGCCCGTTCACGGTCAACACGCTCGCCGAGCACCTGGACATGCTCATGGTCTGTCACCACCTGAGCCCCAAGGTGCCGGAGGACGTCGCCTTCGCCGAGTCGCGGATCCGCGCGGAGACGATGGCCGCCGAGGACATCCTCCACGACCTCGGCGCCATCAGCATGATGTCGTCCGACTCGCAGGCGATGGGGCGGATCGGCGAGGTCGTGATGCGGACGTGGCAGACCGCCCACAAGATGAAGGCGCAGCGCGGGCCGCTCCCGGGCGAGCCGGCCGCCGGCGCCGACAACCTGCGGGCGCGCCGCTACGTCGCCAAGTACACGATCAACCCGGCGATCGCGCACGGGATCGCGGGCGAGGTGGGCTCGGTCGAGGCCGGCAAGCTCGCCGACCTCGTGCTCTGGAAGCCGGCGTTCTTCGGCGTGAAGCCCGAGATCGTGCTGAAGGGCGGGTTCATCGCCTGGGCGGCGATGGGCGACGCGAACGCCTCGATCCCGACGCCCGAGCCCGTCTTCTACCGCCCCATGTTCGGCGCGTTCGGGCGCGCGCCGGCCTCGACCTCGGTGACCTTCGTCTCGCGGGCGGCCCTCGCGGCGGGCGTGCCCGCGCGCCTCGGCCTCGCGAAGCGCGCCGTGGCCGTGCAGGGCTGCCGCGCGCTCGGGAAGAAGGACATGGTGCTGAACGATGCCTGCCCGCGCATGGAGGTCGACCCGGAGACGTACGAGGTGCGGGCCGACGGGGTCCTCCTCGCGAGCGAGCCCGCGAGGGAGCTGCCGATGGCGCAGCGATATTTCCTGTTTTGACGAATTGACGGCCCGGGGTTCGGGGGGGGGGCGGAGCCCCCCCAAGACGGAGACGAGCGCGAAGGGTGCGAAGCTGAAGGACTCACACCCTTCGAGCGGAGAGGGGGGCCGTGGAACGCGAGCGCGACGCCCTGGTCCTCACCTTCGAGGAGCGCCGGTTCACGCGCGGGCGGCGGCGGACGCGCGCCGGACGCGAGATCGCGCTCGCCCTGCCGACGGGGACCTCGCTCGTCCCGGGCGCGGTCGTCGCCGAGGGGGCGGACTACGTGGTCGTCGTCGAGGCGGCCGAGGAGCCGCTCCTCGCCGCGCTCCCGCGCGACCGCGACGAGGCCGTGCGCGTCGCCTTCGAGGTCGGCAACCGGCACGGGGCGCGGATGCACACCTGGTGCCCGCTGACGATCGCGCCGGGCACGACCTGCGCGACGAAAGTCGTCCTCGTCGACACGCGCCACCTCTCGGGGCTGGCGATGGTGTCGACGTCGCCGCCGGTCGTGCGCGTCGGGACGGGCGCCGGCATGGAGGCGCTGCTCGCGTTCCTCGAGGCCGGCGGCTTCGGCCTGACCGCGACGCCCGCGCCGGGCGACCTGACCGTCGGCGGCGTGCTCGCGATCGACGGCCACGGCACGGGCATCCCCGCGCAGGGCGAGGCCCGCCGCCAGCGCACGTACGGCTCCGTCAGCAACCGGGTCCTGTCGCTCACGGCCGTCGTCTGGGACGCGGCGTCCGGGCAGTACGCGCTCCGCACGTTCGCCCGCACCGCGCCCGAGGCCCGCGCCCTCCTCGTCCACCTCGGGCGCACCATCGTGACCGAGGTGACGCTCGCCGCGAGCCCGAACGACCACTACCGCTGCCAGAGCTACGTCCACGTCCCCGCGAGCGAGATGTTCGCCGCCCCGGGCGCGGGCGGCGGCGCCGGGACGGGCCGGACGTTCGCGAGCTACGTCGAGAGCGCCGGCCGCGTCGAGGCGATCTGGTTCCCCTTCACCGCCAAGCCGTGGCTCAAGGTCTGGAGCATCCGGCCCTCGAAGCCGCTCTTCTCGCGCCGCGTGACGCGGCCCTACAACTACCCGTTCAGCGACAACATCTCGTTCGGGCTGGCGAACCTGCTCCGCCGGATCATCACCGGCGAGCCGCGCCTCACGCCGTTCTTCGGCCAGTTCCAGTACGACCTCGTCGCCGCCGGCCTCGTCTCGACCTGGAGCTTCGACATCTGGGGGCCGTCGAAGAACACGATCCTCTACGTCAAGCCGACGACGCTGCGCGTGCACGCGAACGGCTACGCGATCCTGACGCGCCGGGCGAACATCCAGCGCGTCGTCGCCGAGTTCGTCGCCTACTACACGGGCCGCCTGGCCGCCTACCGGGCGCGCGGCCTCTACCCCATGAACGGCCCGCTCGAGGTGCGCGTGACCGGCCTCGACGACCCGGCCGAGGTCGCGGCCGCCGCCGGCGCCGCCGGCGCCGGGGCCGTGGTCCCGACGCTCTCGGCGCTCGCCCCGCGCCAAGACCACCCCGAGTGGGACGTGGCCGTCTGGCTCGACATCCTCACGTCGCCCGGCACGCCGGGCATGTACGAGTTCTACGACGAGGTCGAGGACTGGGTCTTCCGCAACTACACGGGCAGCTATGCCATGGCCCGGGTCGAGTGGTCCAAGGGCTGGGGCTACTCGAGCCGGGCGGCCTGGGACGACCCGGTCGCGCTCGGCCAGACCGTGCCCGAGTCGCTCCGGGTCGGCCGCCCGCCCGCCGACGGCTTTGACGCGGCGGTGCAGACGCTCGACGCGCTGGACCCGCACCGGGTGTTCACGAACCCGTTCCTCGACGCGCTCCTGCGGTAGGTTCGAGGAGAAGCGAGGCCATCGTGATCCGACGTGCCGGAAGGCTCGGCATCTCGCTCGCCGTCGCGCTCTTCGCGGGGATGGGCGACTTGCGAGCGGATGGCGAGGACGTCCGCCTGCTCGGCAAGGTGAAGAAGGCCGAAGCGGGCGGCGCGTCGTTCGAGATCACCGCGAAGGGCGGGCCTTACGCGGTCGTCCTCGCCGACGGAGCGAGGGTCGTCCGCCGCCTGGCCATCGCGTTCGGCGAGGTCAAGGAGGGCACGACGCTTCACATCCTCGGCAAGAAGAACGGCGACTCTCGCGACCCGCAGACCAACGAGCTGAGGCCGGCGCACCTGTACCAGGTGACCGCGATCGTCGCCGGCGACGGCTTCTCTCCCCCGCCCCTTCCGGCCGACATCGCCGCCAGGGGCGTCACCTGGATCACCGGGCGGCTGAGCCCGCGCGTCGGGTACAAGCAGCCGGCCCTGAACGGCGAGTACCTGATCCCGGCGGGGCGCGACACCCGGGCGGCGGTCGTCGAGGCGGCGGCGCCCGACGCGATCGTCAAGGGCAAGGCGTTGAGGGTCGAGGGCACGCTCGAGCCCGGCTCGAAGCCGAAGCGCATCCGCGCGACGACCGTGATCCTCGTCGCCCCCGAGCTTCCGGCCGACGCGTTCCGGGCCGTCATCGGGGAGTAGCGACCCGCGACTCGGCGCGGGCGGCGCCGGCCGACGCCTGTCGGCCGGCGCCGACGCCGGGCCCTTCCCGCCGTTCGTCCCATCCCTTTGCCTCGTGAACCGTTGCGGCGTTACCCGGTCCGGGCACGTCGCGTGCGACAGGGCGGGCGCACCTCGTCGACGCGAAGGGCGACGGGGCGAAAGGAGGCCACCTTGGGGCTCGGATCCGGACTCAGGCGATCGATCCTCGCCGCGCTCGCGGCGGTCGGCGTGGGCTGCGGCGCGGATGGCTCCGCGCGCGCCGACGACGGCGGGTGGGGCGAGGAGCGGGCGGAGGTCGTCGTCGTCAACGGGCGCGAGCTCCCGGAGGCGAAGGCGCGCGAGATCGAGGCCCTCTACGGCGCGCGCCCGCGGCCGGGCCGGTACTGGTACGACCCCGTGAGCGGCCTCTACGGCGTCCAGGGCTTCCCGGCCTTCGGCTTCATGTACCCCGGGCACGACTTCGGCCCGCTCGCCGCCGACGCATCGGCGGGCGACACGGGCGTCCACATCAACGGCCGCGAGCTGCCGCGCGACGAGTGGGCGCTCCTGAGCCTGATCCTCGGCGGCGGGATCGCCCCCGGCCGTTACTGGATGCTCGCGAACGGCGACGCCGGCGCCGAGGGCAGCTTCGTCCCGCTCGTGAACCTCTTCGCCGCGGCGCGCGCGAACGCGTTCTCGGGCGCGGGCGGGGGCGGCGGCGAGGGCGGCGGCGACAACTTCTGGACCAGCCGCTTCAGCGCCGGCAACCACGACGGCCAGGGCCGGGGCTACGTGAGCGTCCCCGGCCACGGCCCGGTCGGCTACGGGTTCGATTGACGAGCACGTGACCCTTAGACCCGACGCAGTATAGTAGGCGCGCCCTCTCCCGTAGATACTTGCCGTCGATCCGCAGACCCGACGGGGGGAGGGGCGCATGACGCTCATCCGCATCCGGGAGCGCGGCGGCGCGGCGAGTCTCGACGCGCTGCTGAGCTTCGACCACGGCGCGGAGTTCCCGATCGCGGTCGCCGATCCGTTCTCCAAGGACGAGGAGGCGCGGCTCGAGTGGTACTTCGAGGACCACCTCCGCTTTCCCTTCATAGAAAAGACCAAGGCGAGAGAGGCCGCCGAGAGCGTCACGGCCTACGGTGAGCGGCTCTTCGCCCAGGTCTTCACCGGCGATCACGAAGCCTACGCGCATTACGCTCGGGCCCGCCAGCAGGGCGATCTGCGGATCGAGGTCGCGGGCTCGCCCGACTTCCACCGCCTGCACTGGGAGGCGCTCAAGGACCCGAGGCTCCCGAGGCCGCTCGCGCTCGAGTTCCCGCTCGTGCGGAAGAACCTGGTGCCGCGGCCGGTCCAGGCCGAGGTCCCGCCGTCGCCGACGGTCAACGTCCTCGTCGTCGTCGCGCGCCCCCGCCGTGGGCGCGACGTGGGCTACCGGACGATCTCGCGGCCCCTCGTCGAGGGGCTGCGTCAAAGCCCGACCCCCGTGCGCATCCACATCCTGCGCCCCGGGACTTACCGCGCGCTCGTCGAGCACCTCGAGCAGGTGCGCGAGGACGTGCGCGCGGGCCGCCGCCCGGCGGCCTATCACATCGTTCATTTCGACGTGCACGGGTCTCTGCTCACCCACGATGAGCTGAAGCAGGGATTCCAGGGGAGCTCGCTGCTCTATCAGACGCGGTTCGCGCGCGATGACCTGGAGCCCTTCGCCAGGCAGAAGGCCTTCCTCTTCCTCGAGCACGAGAAGAAGGAGGACGTGGCCGACCCCGTCGAGGCGCAGGAGCTTGCCGACCTCCTGCTCCTTCACAAGGTCCCGATCGTCGCCCTCAACGCCTGTCAGTCGGGGAAGCAGGTGGGTGCGACCGAGACGAGCCTCGGCAGCCGTCTCCTCCAGGCCGGTTGCCAGCTCGTGATCGGCATGGGTTACTCGATCACGGTGACGGCTGCGCGGCTCTTCATGACGACCCTCTACGAGAAGCTCTTCCAGGGCGCCGACCTCGCGAGCGCGGTGCGCCTCGCGCGCGGGGCGCTCGCGAACGAGAAGGGCAGGCGCGCCTACTTCAACCAGACGGTCGACCTCGAGGACTGGCTGCTCCCCGTCGCCTACGAGAACCGCGAGGTCCGGCTCGCCCGCCGCGAGTTCACGGCCGACGAGCAGACCGCCCACTACGCCGAGCGCGCCCGGCGCTTCCCCTCTCCCGAGCCGAGGTACGGCTTCTTCGGCCGCGACCTCGACATCCTCGAGATCGAGCGCCGTGTCCTCGCCCTCCGGAACATCCTGCTCGTGCGCGGCATGGGCGGGGCGGGGAAGACGACGCTGCTCCGCCACATCGCCGCCTGGTGGCAGACCACGGGCTTCGTCGGCGACGTGAAGGAGTTTGCCTACGACGAGCGGGCGTGGACCCGCGACCAGATCCTCCGGGCGATCGCGGACGCGATCTTCACCCCGGTCGAGCGCGCGAAGCTCGACGTCATGGGTCCCGGCGCCCAGCAGGAGCTGATCGCCGAGCGCCTGCGCGCGAAGCGCCACCTGCTCGTGCTCGACAACCTCGAGTCGATCACGGGGAGCGAGCTGGCGATCCAGCACACCCTTCCCGCGAAGGAACAAGAATCCCTCCGCAGCTTCCTGCACGCCCTCTCGGGCGGTCAGACGATCGTCCTCCTCGGCTCGCGCGGCGGGGAGCCCTGGCTCGCGCCGGGGACATTCGAGAACAACGTGTACGAGCTTCCCGGCCTCGACCCCGAGGCCGCGTCGACGCTCGCCGACCGGATCCTCGAACGAAACGACGCGACCCGGCACCGCACGGAAGCCGACTTCCGGAAGCTCATGAAGATCCTCGCCGGCTATCCGCTCGCGCTCGAGGTCGTGCTCCCGAACCTGCGCGCGAAGTCCCCGACCGAGGTCCTCCAGGCGCTCGAGGCGGGCGAGGTGGACGAGCTCGACAAGGGCGACGCGGAGAAGAAGACCGAGAGCATCCTGCGGTGCATCGACTACTCTCTTGGGATTCTATCGCCGGAAGCGCAGCCGCTGCTGCTTTGCCTTGCGCCGTTCACGGGCGTTGTCATCCGCGAGCTATTGCCGCAGTTTAGTGAGCGGCTGAAGGCGCACGCCGACCTCGCCGACCTGCCGTTCGATCGATGGGAGGAAGTGCTAGAGCAGGCCGCCGACCGGGGACTGGTGAGCCCACACCCGGAGATCTCGAGTTGCCTGCGACTGCAGCCCATTCTTCCGTACTTTCTGCGTGGGAAGCTGCAAGCGGACGAGTCATCGCGACGCGCGATCGAGGCCGCGTTTCTCGAAGTCTACCAGTCGGCCGGCGCCGAGTTGCGGACGCTTCTCAGGTCGAAGGACGCGACCGAGAGGCGCGCCGGCCAGATCCTGGGTGCACTTGAATTTGAGAACCTGTGGACGGCCGTGTCCCTGGGGCTGGCGAAGGAAGTGCCCATCCTGCCACCGTACCAAGCGCTGTCTGGCTGTCTCGATGCCACCCACGACGAGGAACGAGGCCTGGAGTTGGGCGAGAGAGTCCTGGCTGGTCTTGCCGGCCATCCTCCCGATGCGCTGTCGGGCGCCCTCGAGTGGGAGCTCATTTGGGTCTTGGACGACGTCGCTAGGCGGCGGCTGAACTTGAGGCGGTTCGAAGAGGCGAAGACTACCTATGAGAGAGTGCTCGACCTTCTCGCCTTCGCGGCGATTTCTCCCGAAGAGCGCCGAAGGCAGTCAGCCTCTGTCTCTCACCAGCTCGGCATAGTGGCTCAGCAGCAACGCCGCTGGAAGGAAGCGAGAGACCACTTCAAGAACGCTCTGAAGATCCGGGGCGAGTGCGATGATCGCCAGTCTCAGGCTGACACACTCCACCAACTGGGCGTCCTCGCCATCGAACGGCGTCGCTGGGGAATCGCGAAGCGCTACCTCATGAAGGCTCTGAGGATCGACGTCGAATTCGACAGTCGTCCTCGGCATGCCACCACGTATGAGGGACTGGGCCGGATCGCCGCGGAGCTGCGGCGCTGGGAGGAGGCGGAAAAACACTACAACAAGGCACTGGAGTTCCAGAAGCAGTTCGGCGATCGCCTCTCACAGGCACCCACGTATCACCAGCTCGGTATCGTCGCCCAGGCGCAGGGCAGATTGGACGAGGCAAGGGGCTTCTACGAGAAGGCCTTTGTGATCTACTTCGAGTCTGGCGACCGCTATGAGCAAGCCGGCACGTACCACCAGCTCGGCCGCGTCGCCGAGGAGCAAGGGAAGTACACGGAGGCTCGAGAGGCTTTCTTCAGAGCTTGGTCATCCACTTTGAGTGCGGCGACGAGGGTAAGCAGTTGATCACTCTCGCGAGCCTTGCACGCATTTGCCGCAAGAGCGGTGACACGACGCTGCCCGCCGCCGTCGGCAAGATTCTCGGGCAGTCAGCCGAGGAGGTCGAGAAGCTCTTCAAGTCGCTGACTGAGTCCGCTGAGCCACCCCCGAAGGAACCGTCGCCATGATCGACCACGACGTCCAACCCCTCTTCATCCCCACGGAGCACGCCCTTCTCGGCGACCTCGCCAGCCGGGGGCCGGACGGCCAGCCCCAACCCGTGCGGCTTGCGTCCGACTACACGCTCACCTTCGGCGAGATGGTCGCGCTCGCGGGGGACTTCTTCGAGAGCATCGACCTCATGCGCGCGTTCGCCGTCGAGCCGCGCACGAGCGGGCGCGGGACGCGCGAGGAGATCGAGTACGCCCGCGTCGTCCACGCCCGGGGGCTCGACGAGCGGCGCGGCGAGTTCTCCGAGGAGGCGGTGCGCGCGCTGAACCGGCGCTCGTACGAGCTCGCCGCGAACAACCAGGCGCACTTCCTGAACCCGCTCGACGGCGATCCCGCGCGGCCGACGCTCGAGAAGGTGACGCGCGAGGTCGACAGCTCGGGGAGGCTCTACCGCCGGTATCACGAGCGGGCGCTCAAGGAGGCCGCGGCGGCAGGGAAGGGCGACGCCCCGGTCGAGACGGCCCTCGCCTGCGAGGCCTTCGGCGCCCACTTCCTCACGGACTCGTTCTCGGGGGGGCACCTCCGCGTCCCGCGCCGCGACGCGACGGAGCACTGGAACCGCGTCGTCGCCATGTTCCCGCACAACGTCAAGGGATGCTTTGCGGAGCGCATTGCCCGCTGGATCAAGAAGAACACGACCCTCGGTGCGGTCCTCACGCTCGACCTCCTCTACGAGCAGGCCCTGGCCGGGCTGAACGACGCTCTCGCGAGCCGGGGCATTCCCGACTTCACCTTCGGCGATGTCGCGAGCAACGCGATCCACGACTACGACAGCCGGGAGGGCGTCGCCGCGACCGTCGGCGATCGGGTGGTCACGTTGCGCGGAGACTCCAACCTCGACGTCGCCACGAAGGAAGCGGTGATCGCGGCGGTGCGCGCCGGCATCGAGGACGTCCGCCGCGCGCATCAGGACGGGCAAGGCGGCCTGGATACGAAGGCCGTCCTCGACTCCCTCCTTCAGGACGGGCTCTACGCTCCCGAGCGCTTGCTCCCGAAGGTGGTCCCGGACGCCGACCTTCCGGCCGAGCGCCGCAGCCTTCCCTGGAAGCTCGCGGATGCGTACGCGCTGCTCGCACCGGAGAACGGTCGCTGGCGCGCGGCGCTCGAGCTGCTGCTCGCGGGGAAGCGAGGCGAGCTCGAGGCCGTCGCCCAGGGGCTTCCGGAGGGCTACAAACGGGAGGCGTTCGAGAAGGCGATCCTGGGTGCGCTGGAGCAGCCGCTGGAGCTGCTGCACGAGGTCATCGACTGGACGCCGGACACCGGCGGCGGCGTCCTCGGTCACAACGCGGACGACCGGGCGATGGCCTATTACTCCCGGGCGAAGAAGACGCCGGGGGGGCTCGAGTCGCTCACGGTGAAGCAGAAGGCGCGGCTCATGCGTCACTTGCTGGACGCCGACGTGACGGTCGCCGAGGAGGAGGACGCCGTCTTCGACCTCCTCACGGTCCGCGAGTCGGATGCGCCCTCGCTGATCGCGCAGATCGGCTGGGACAGGCTCGCGGACGAGCTCGGGAAGCGGTTCACGGAGCGGTTTCCGAAGTAGCGACGCCGGCGCCGCCGGCGACGGAGGGGAGCGGACCCATGAAGGTCTTCGTGAGGACGAGGGACGCCGGTTTCGTCCCGGAGGTCATGAACCTCCACAAGACGACCGAAGGCCACGTCGCGGATGTCGACGAGCGCGTCGTCATCGCCGACCTGCCCGAGGATGAGATCGCCGGGCTCAAGCAGTCCGACCACTTCGATGTCTTCGATGACATCCAGTTCCAGCTCTTCCCCGATCCTCCGAGCTGGTGGGAGCGAGAGGAAGAGAAGGTGCTGCCGGCCGCGCCTCCGCCCTGGCTCGGCAAGACCCAGGCGGATGTCATGGCCCACATCCGGGTGCCCGAGGCCCGGGCGCTGGCGACGGGGGACGGCGTGACCATCGCCGTGGTCGACAGCGGCACCGATGGCTCGATGCGCGAGTTCCCACGCCGATCGCCGGCGAGCGTCGCCCCTTCGTTCAGCACGCCGTGGGAGGACTCCGTCGGGCACGGGACCATGTGCGCCGCGATCGCGTGCGGGAGCGACGAGACCGGCGGCCGCTACAAGGGTGTCGCCCCGGCCGCAGCCTTGCTGAGCGCCCGCTCGACGCTGAAGGCGACCGACCTGTACCTCATCTACCAGCGCCTGCTCGCCGGGAAGAAGGCCGGGGCTTTCTCGAAGGGCCTCGTCGTCTCGAACAGCTACGGTCTCTACCGTTGCAGCGCTCCGGCGGGGCTGCCGGAGAACCACCCCTACGTGGATCTCGTCCGCCTCTGTGCGGCCGACGGCATCGTGTTCGTGTTCGCCGCCGGGAACAACCACGCCTCCGGGCTCTGCAAGCACCCGGAGGCCGCCGACGCGCCGAACACGATCTGGAGCGTGAACAGCATCGACGAGGTCATCACCGTCGGCACGGTCGACTGGGACGAGTCGAACCAGAAGCCGGGCGCCGAGCACGCCAACTCGAGCCGCGGCCCCGGGCAGTGGTCCGTCCGGCGCGACAAGCCCGATGTGGTCGCGCCCACGTACGGCGAGGTGGCGTGGGGCGGCGGCTACCGGCACATGGAGTGGTGGGGGACGAGCGGCGCCTGCCCGCAGGTCGCGGGGCTGGCGGCGCTCCTGCTCTCGAAGAGACCGAGCTTGAAGCCGGCCGATGTCGCGTCCATCATGAAGGCGAGCGCGCGGAGGCTCCCGGGAAGGCCGGCGGCCTGCGTGGGCGCCGGAGTGATCGACTGCCTGGAGGCCCTGAGAAGCGCTTGAGCGACGGCCCGCGCGATGCGCACTCGTACATCATCCGGTTCCTCGACGAGGCCGCGCGGGACGCCTTCACGCGCGCCGTCCGGGCCGACGAGGATCTGTCGGGCGTGAGGCTCGACGTCGGCGAGTTCCTTCCCGATGTGGTCGTCATCGACGCGAGCGAGGACACGATCCGACGGCTCGAGAAGCTCGCGGGCGCGGGCGCCCGGGTCTTCGAGGACTTCGGGCACGACCTCTTTCGAGGTTGACGGCCTCCTAGCGCGCGCCGGGCACCACGACGGTCGCGCGCGTCGTCTCGCCGTCGCGGATCGTGACGTCGAAGTCGGCCGCGCGGCCGTCGTCGGTGCGGAGCGTGCCGCGATAGCGCCCGGCGGAGAGGCCGTCGCGCCGCAGGCGTCCGGCAGCGTCGGTGCGCGCGCCGGCGAGGGGCAGGTAAACCGTGCTCGGGACCCGGGTGCCGTCGTCGAAGCGCAGATCGACGCGGGCCCCGGCGACCGGGACGCCGGTCGGGTCGAGTCCCTGGACCTCGAGCGAGGCGCCGGGCGAGAAACGGAGATCGAGGGTCGTCTCGACACCCGCCGCGACCTGGACCGCCGTGCGGCGCGTGAGCCCGAACCGGGGCGAGAGCGCCGTCACCGAGTAGCTGCCGGGCGGCAGGTCCTCGATCCCGCGGTCGGCCCCGGCGAAGCGGCGGCCGAACGCGTCTTCGGCGTGAAGCGTGAAGACGTCGGTCGCGGCCCCGTCGGGATCGAACGCGCGGGCGCGGATCGCGCCGCCGCGCCCTAGTCGGATGTCGATCGCCGTCATGCCGGAACGGACGGTGCGCACCTCGGTGGCGAGGCCGGCCAAGCGGACGCACAGCTCGTAGTCGATGTCCGGCTCGAGCCCGACGACGACGAAGGCGCCATCCGCCTCGGCCCGCGCGGCGATCGAGTACCAGGCGTACAGGGGATCGCCCCTGTCCCCGGCTCGAAGGGCGGAGAGATGGGCGCCGGGAACGGGAGCACCCGTCGCGTCGAGGACCCGCCCGGAGACGCTTCCCGCGGGGAACGCGAGGTCGAGGGCGACTTCGAGCTCGCCCTCGGGGATCGACAGACGCCGCCGCACCCACGGCTCGACGATCAGGTCGTACGCTCCCGGATCGACGCCGTCGAACCGGAACACGCCGTCGTCGTCGACCCTGGCTGTCCGGACGCTCGCGGCCCCGGGGACCGCCGGAACGAGGACGGCCTCGAGCCGAAGGCCCGGCGGCGCACCACGGATGTCCCCGACGACCGCCGCCGCGCCGGCGAAGTCCGCGCGGACGGTCTCGGCGGACTCGACCCGGACGGTGCGCATGGCTCCGGTCGCGTCGCCATCCGCCGCATCCGACGGCATGCGGACGGAGACGACGTACTTCCCCGGCGGCAATCCGCGGAGCGCGTAAGCCCCGGCCTCGTCCGTCATCGTGCGCCGCGCCGGTCCGTGCTCGGGCGTCGCGGCCACGACCGCCCCCGCGACCGGCGTCCCGCCCGGGCCCCGCACCGTCCCGACGATCGCGCCGCCGTCCTCGAGCGCGACGTCGAGCCTCGCCTCCCCCGCCGGCGGGACCTCGACCGCGCGCGCGCGCCCGAGGCGCTCGGGGTGCGACACGACGAGATCGCGCCGTCCCGGTGGCGCGCCCTCGAGCCGGAACGACCCGTCCGCGGCCGTGCGCGCCGAGCGCACGCCGGGCACGGTCGCGAGCGACTCGGGCGCGGCGAGCGCGCCGGCCAGGTCCTCGCCCGTCGCGTCCCACACCGTCGCGCCTTCGAGCGGCGCGCCGTCGGCGGCCGAGGTCACGCGGCCGACGATCGCGCCGCCGCCGCCCAGCACGATCTCGCTCTCGACGGTCTCGCCCTCGGCGACGGTGAACTGCGACTCCCCGGGGGCGTGGCCCTCCTTCTCGACGTGGACGCGATAGGCGCCCGGACGAAGGCCGGCGACCTCGACCGTCCCGTCCGCGCCCGAGCGCGCCTCGATGTGCAGCGGCAGGCGCTCGGGGACCGGGCGCTCGTCGAGCGTCGCCGCGGCGCCCTCGACGGGCGCGCCGGTCGCGAACTCCGTCACGCGCCCGACGAAGCGGCCGGCGGCGGCGAGGGCGATCTCGAGCGCCGGCCCGTCGACCTCGGCGAGGCGGGACTCGGGGGCGTGGCGACCGGCCGGGTCGCGCGCCTCGAGGAGGAGGTGCGGGTCCTCGGTCTCGCAGCCGCCGATCTCGAAGGCGCCGTCCGCGCCCGTCGCGACCGTGCGCCGCGGGCGCGGGGCCGACACGACCTCGATGCCCGCGAGCGGCGCCCCGCGCGTGTCGACGACGCGGCCGCGGACCGTCCCGCCGGGTTCGAGCGTGAAGTCGAGGCGGGCGCGCTCGCCGGACGAGAGGCTCGCGCGCGTCGCCCGGTCGCGGAAGCGGCCGCCGCCGGCCTCGACGAGCCAGAGGCCGGGCGCGAGCCCATCGAGCGCGTAGGCGCCGGCCTCGTCGGCGACCGCCTCGCGCTCGTCCGGGGGCCGGGCGCGAATGCGCGCCGCCCGGACGCGGGCGCCCGCGACGGGCGCGTCGGCCGGCCCGCGCACGGCGCCCAAGAGGGCGGCGTCGGCCACGGCTCCGGGCGACGCCGGCGTCGCCACCGGCGCCATCGCCGGCGACTCGCCGCCCGGTCCGGACGCATCGCCGGGCGCTCCGGGCGCTCCGGGCGCTCCGCTCCCCGGCCCCGCACCGTCGCGCGCGCGCGGTGCGATGGCCGGATCGAGGAGGAAGGCGGCGAGGACGGCGCCGACCGCGAGCGCCGCCGCGGCGACGGCCGCGCCGGCGCGGCGCGGCGTCGTCGGGGCGGGGGTGGAGGCGCTCACGGGCTCACGAGCCGGGATCAGTCGACGGAGGCGTGGCGCGCCGCGATCTGCGCGTCACCCGAGCCCGTCGGGTGCGGATCGCGCGCGATGTTGCACATGTTCGTGTAGTTGCAGACGCGGTAGGTCCCGCCCGACGTCCCGTGCCAGTCGACGTGCGCGTCGCCGATGTCGTAGCCGCCGGCCGCCTGCCAGTAGAGGATCGTGTTGCGCATCGAGTGGAGGTAGGGCTCGAGCCGCCGGTGGTTGTCGCGGTCGTTCCAGGCCCACCAGACGTTCTGGTCGCGGAACGGGTTGTAGACCGTCATGACGAAGCGGGCCGCGTTCGGGTTGAGCTTGTCGAGCTCGGCCAGGATCTGCGGCCAGTCCGAGGCGAACCGGTTCGCCCCGTACGACGCGCACGAGAGCTCCGAGCTGCCGAAGTCGCTGTAGAAGGGCCAGCCGGCGCAGCGGAGCAGGTTGTTGCCGCCGATGCAGATCGTGATCACGCAGGCTCGCGAGACCCAGTAGCGCAGGGTCGCGTCGGTGCGGAGGAGCTGGAGCAGGTCCCAGCTCGTGTCTCCGTTCTCGGCGAGGTTCACGAGGTACGTGCCGTAGAGCGGCCCGAGGTGGTTGCCCTGGAACCTGTCCGCGTAGCTCGACCCCCAGCCGAACGGGTCCGGCGGCCAGCCCGTCGCCCCCGTCACGATCGAGTCGCCGAGCGCCGCGTACGGCCGCCCGCCGCCGCCGCAGCTCGTGAGCGCCGTGGACTCGGACGGCGTCGTCGCGATCGCCGCCAAGATCGCGAGCGCCGCCGCGCAGGCGGCCGCGCCCGCCAGGACCGCTTCCTTCCTCCGCTGGACGTGCATGTCGTCTGCCCTCCCTCACTCGAGCTTCGTCGAACAGGGAAAGACCGAGACGAACGGCGCACTACGGTGGGCGGATCACCGACTGCCCCCCCGGGAGCAAGAGTAGGATGCTCGATGGGTGCGCGGCAAGTCTCGGCGCGCGTCCCGCGCGGGACCTGCGGCCACGGCCGGCCGTCACGGCCGGCGGCTAAGCGCGGGGAGCCGGCTTCAGGGCGCCTCGGGCGCGCTCCCGCGCAGGATCGCCCGCGCGAGCGAGCGGGTTGTCGGGCATCGAGACGTCCGCGGGCGCGCCGGGCGTGTGGCGCCAGCGCCCGTCGACGCGCTTCAGGCCGCCGTTGTCGGCGTGGTACTCGGCGAGGTAGCTGTCGCCCGAGGTCACGCCCATGGACAGGACGCCGTGCGGCTTGAAGTCGCGGATCGCGTCCTGGATCGAGCGCTCGCCGACCTGGTTCAGCGTCTCGTCGTCGACGGCGAAGCGCTCGAGCGCGACCTGGACGGTCCGGCAGCCACCCGTCTTCGGGTCGGCGATGCGGTAGGCGTAGGTGTCCGGCAGCCCCGGGACCGGCTCGCCGCGCGGCGAGAGGAGCCGCGACCCGAAGGCGTTCTTCAGGGCCGCGTCCACGTTCTCGCGGTGGCTGACGAAGTCGCCCGTCGGGTTGTCGACGACGCTCTGGAACGGGCCGTAGCCGGTGAGCAGCAGGCGCACCGGGTTGCCGGCGCCCGCGTTGACCGCGTCCTCGTAGTAGCCGCGGAGCGCGGCCCCGACGACCTGCCGGGTCGACCCGTGCCGCTGCGCCTGCGTGTAGTCGACGACCCCATCGCCCTGGTACCGGTCCGGCGGCAGGTGGAGGAAGCCGACGAGCCGCTCGCCGGCCGCGTTCTTGACGACGCTCGAGCCGCGCTTGCCCGCCTCCTTCTGGCTCAGGAAGAGGAGGTGCTCGCAGTAGAAGTCGCCCGGGTCGGTCCCGTGCTTGACGCTCGCGTTCGGCGTGCTCATGAGCACGTCCGGCAGCCGCGCCGTCCGCGCCGTCGCCCGCTCGGCGAGCGAGCGGAGGATCGAGGCGCCCGGATCGAGGGGCGCCACGGCCCCGCCCGGGGTGGGGGCGGGGGCGGGGGATGGGGCAGGGTCGGCCGACGGGGTCGTCGGGGTCCCGGCCAGCGGAGCGAGGTCCGCGTCGGGCAGACGGACGCGCGAGGCCGCCGATGAGATCGGGTCGGGCATTCGGCCCATTGTAGCACGCGGAACAACCCGGAAGAGGGGACCGGGGGCGGCGCGGGGGCGGGCGCTACGCTCCCGCCATCCCGAGCCGCTTCATCAGCCGGTAGAGCGTCGTCCGGTCGATCCCGAGCGAGAGGGCCGCGTCGGCGCGCCGCCCGTCCGCCGCCTTCAGCGCGGCCCGGATGCGGTCGGCCGTCGCCCGGTCGAGGCACTCCTGGAGCGTCCCCGTGAGGCCCGGGCCGGCGTCGCCCCCGGCGCCGCCGGCCCCGGGAGCGCCGGTCGCGCCGCCCTCGAGCAGCAGGTCCTCGGGGACGATCGTCTCCGTGCGCGCCAGCACGACCGCCCGCTCGATCGCGTTCTCGAGCTCGCGCACGTTGCCCGGCCAGTCGTGGGCGAGCAGCCGCGCCACGGCCTCGTCGCCGAGCGTCAGGGCGCGCCCCGCCTCGGCCGCGTGCCGGGCGAGGAAGTGGCGGGCGAGGGGCACGATCTCCTCGCGGCGCGCGCGCAGCGGCGGCACCTGGACCGGGATCACGTTCAGGCGGAAGTAGAGGTCCTCGCGGAAGCGCCCCGCCCGCACCTCCTCGCGGAGGTCGCGGTTCGTCGCCGAGACGACGCGCGCGTCGACCCGGCGCGGCGCCGTCCCGCCGACGCGCAGGACCTCGCCCTCCTGGAGCACGCGCAGGAGCTTCCCCTGGAAGTCGAGGTCGACCTCGCCGATCTCGTCGAGGAACAGCGTCCCGCCGTCCGCCCGCTCGAAGCAGCCGGCGCGCGCCGCCTGGGCGCCCGTGAACGCGCCCTTCTCGTGCCCGAACAGCTCGCTCTCGAGGACGCCGGCCGAGAACGCCTTGCAGTTGACGGCGACGAACGGGCCGGCGACGCGCTCGCTCAGGTAGTGGAGCCGGCGCGCGACCAGCTCCTTGCCGGTGCCGCTCTCGCCCTGGATCAGGACGGGCGCCCGCGCCGGCGCGGCCCGGTCGCAGAGCTCGAGGACGGCCCTCATGGCCGGGCTCTCGGCGACGACCTCGTCGGCCGCGCGGCGCGAGAGCTGGCGGCGCAGGTGCCGGTTCTCGCGCGTCAGCTTCGTGATCTCGAGGGCCCGGGCGACGAGCGCCCGGATCTCGTCGTTGTCGAACGGCTTCAGGACGTAGTGGAACGCGCCCTCGCGCATGGCGGCGACCGCCGACGGGACGTCGCCGTGCGCCGTCACGAGGATCACCGGGAGCTTCGGGTCGAGGGCGCGCAGCCGCCCGAGGAGCGCCAGGCCGTCCATGCCCGGCATGCGCCAGTCCGTGATCGCGCAGTCGGCGCCGCGCGCCTCGAAGGCCGCGAGCGCCCGCTCGCCGCTCGTCGCCGTCTCGCACTCGTAGCCGCTCCGCTCGAGGGCGACGGCGATCGCGGCCGCCATGCGCTCCTCGTCGTCGACGATGAGGATGCGCGGCTTCACGCGGCCGCGGCTCCGGTCGCGGCGCCCGCGCAGTCGAGGCGGAGGACGAAGCTCGCGCCGCCGCCCGGCCGGTCGGCGACCTCGATCCGGCCGCCGTTCGCGGACGCGATCTGGCGCGCGATCGCGAGGCCGAGCCCGCCGCCCGTCTCGCGCGTGGTGAAGAACGGCTCGAAGATCCGCTCGCGCAGCTCGGGCGGGACGCCTTGCCCCTCGTCCGAGACGACGAACTCGAAGGCCCCGTCCGCGCGCCGTCCCTCGAAGACGACCGCCCCGCCGCGCGGCGAGAAGTCGGCGGCGTTGCCGAGGATCCCGAGCAGCGCCTGGCACACGAGGTCGAGGTCGACGTCGAGCGCGACCGCCGGCCGCTCGGGCGGGGGCGGGACCTGGCGGAAGACCACGGTCTTGCCCTCGAAGAGCTTCCGGGCGAGGACCTCCGTCCGCTCGAAGACGTCGGCGGCGGTCACGCGCGCGCGCCGCACCGGGAGCGGGCGGGCGAAGCTCACGATCGTCGCCGTCACGCGCGTCAGGCGGTCGATCTCCTCCTTCACGCACCGCGCCGTCGTCTCCGCCTGGCGCGCCGCCTCGGGGGGCAGGCCCTCGACCAGGTTCTGGACCCAGGAGCGGATGATCGCGAGCGGGTTCCGGACCTCGTGCGCGATCGCGGTCGCGAGCTGCCCGAGCGAGGCGAGCTTCTCGATCTGGGCGAGGCGGACGCGGACGGCGGCGAGCTCGGCCGCGCGCGCCTTCTCGGCGGCGGCGGCGAGCCGCTCGCGGCGCCGCGCCTCGATCGCGAGCCCGAGGATGTAGCCGAAGACCCCGAAGGAGAGCGCGAGGTAGGCGAACACATGGGGGGTCAGGTCGCGGGCGCCGAGGCGCATGTCGACCCCGATCGCCCGGGCGAGGGCCGTGTCGAAGGCGGCGAGGGCGAGGCCCACGACGGCTCCCCACCAGCGGAGGCGCGGAACGCGTGACATGCCCCGGCATCCTATCAAACGACGGGCCACGCCCGCGGGGAGGGGAAGGGAGCGGGGCGGGGGGAGGAGCGGGGCGCGGGGGCTGGGGCGGGGGGCGGGGCTGGGGGGCGGGAACGGGAGCGGGGTGGGGGGGAAGGGGAAGGGGGAACGGGAGGGGAAGGGAAACGGGAAAACGGCGTTGCGTCCGCGCCGCGCCTTGTTGCAGGGCCGCCACACGCCGGGGGCCGCGAAGCCCGCGAACCGCGCGGGGTCGGGCTCTGCGGCCGTGGCCCGGCGCTTGCGACCGTCTCGCCCGACGACGGAGACGGACGGAACCGGAAACAAGAACGGATCGAGGAGATCCAAGGAAGGAGAGTCGACCATGACCGCCACCGCCAGGGGAGTGCTCGGGACCGTGCTCGCGGCCTTCGCCGCCCTCAACGTCTACGTGATCGCCGCCAGCGGCCTCGGCGGCCTCGACGTCCTGATCGAGCGGGCGAACGCGTGGACGGTGCTGCTCGCCGTCGACCTCGCGATCTCGCTCGGCCTCGTCTGCACGTGGGTGGTCGCCGACGCCCGCGAGCGCGGCGTCTCGCCCGTCCCCTACGTCCTGCTCACGGTCGCGACGGGCAGCATCGGGCCGCTCCTCTACCTGCTCTTCGGCCGTCGCGCCCCGCGGCCGGCGTGAGGGCCCGGCGGGCCGGTCTCGGGGTTGACGCCTAAGGCATCGGGCCTCATACTGACGCTCGATCGTCGACCCCGAGGCCGCTCGAGGTGCCGCGAGGTACGTCATGACGACCCCCGCTCCGGAGCCGGCGGACCCGGCGGCCTCCGGAGGCGACGAGCCGCTCCCGGCCTTCCTCGTGAAGGCCCGCGCCCTGGGCTACCTGGACGAGGCCCGGCTGCGGGAATGCCTGCGCCTCCACCGCGAGATCCGGGCGATCGACCCGACCTTCGCGGTCGAGGACCTGGCCGAGATCAAGGGCTTCGTCACCGAGGATCAGGCCCGGGAGATCAAGCTGGCGCTGGCCCCCGCCGCTCCCACCCCCACCCCGTCCCCCACCCCTGCCCCTGCCCCTGCCCCTGCCCCTGTCCCCGGCGCCGCCCCCGCCCCGACCCCCGTCCCCACCCCCGCGCCCGCCGGCGCCCCCGGCCGCCGGATCGTGAGCTGCTCGCGCTGCGCCGCCAAGATCGCGACCGAGCGCCAGGACGGCGCCCTCACCGTGTGCCCGCGCTGCAACACGGCCTTCGTGATCGGCGGGGCGGCGATCGAGGGCGTCATCGTCCAGTCCGTCGCCGGCGCGGCCGGCGCCCGCCGCCTGATCGCCTGCCCGTCGTGTCAGCTCAAGATCTCGACCACGCGCGCGCCCGGCGAGAAGGAGCCGTGCCCGAAGTGCGGCGCCTCGGTGACCGTTCCCCGCATCGAGCCCGCCGCGGCGGCCGCGGCCGCGATCGTGGCGCCGCCGCCGCCGCCGTCGGGCTCGACGCCGCGTCCGGCCTCGACCCCGCCGCCCATCGCGTTCCCCCCGGCCGCGCCCGCGCCTTCCACCCCCGCCCCCGCCGCCGCCGCGCCCGTCCCCGACCTGCCGCCCGGCACCCGGGTCGGCCGCTTCACGGTCGAGGCGAAGATCGGCGAGGGCGGCATGGGCGTCGTCCACCGCGCGATCGAGGACGGCACGGGGCGCGCGGTCGCGCTGAAGCTCATGTCGCCGTCGATCGCCGCCGACCCCGAGCTCAAGGCGCGCTTCCTCCGCGAGTCGTCGCTCCTCAAGTCCGTCCAGCATCCGAACATCGTCCCGTGCCACGAGGCCGGGGAGACGCCGGACGGCCGCCTCTACATGGCGCTCGGGCTGGTCGACGGCGCGCCCCTCGACCGCCTCGCCCGGATGACGCGGATCGCGCCGCCCGAGGTGATGCGGATCGCGCGCGCCGTCGCCAACGCCCTCGTGTACGTCCACGGGCTCGGGATCGTGCACCGCGACGTGAAGCCGGCGAACATCCTGCTCGCCGCCGACGGCCGGGTCTACCTCTCGGACTTCGGGGTCGCCCGCGGGCCCGAGCGCGGCGGGCTCACGGCCGACGGGATCTGGGTCGGGACCGAGGACTACATCGCCCCCGAGCAGCGCCGCGACCCGCGCCAGGCGACCCCGCGCTCCGACATCTTCAGCCTCGGCGTCACGATCTACGAGCTCATCGCGCGCGAGCTGCCGCTCGGCCGGTTCAAGCGGCCGTCCATGCTCGCCCCGGGGGTGGACCCGCGGCTCGACGATGTCATCCTCCGCTGCCTCGAGCCGGTCCCCGACGAGCGCTACCACAGCGCCGCGGCCGTGCTCGCCGCCCTCGAGGAGATCGACTCGCCCGGTCCGAGGGCCGCCTCGGCGATCCCGGCCGTCGCCCCGCCGGCGGCGCCGCCGGTCGCCGCGGCCCCCGCGGCGGCCGCGGCGGCGCCCTCGCCGGCCCCCGGGCCCGTCCGCGTCGCGCCGCCCGCGCCGGCGCGCGCCTCGGGGGCGGGAGCGGTCCCCGGGCGCGGGCCCGCATCGGGCGCGGCGCGCGCGGGCGGCCACGGCCACGGCCGCTCCGGCTCGAGCCCGCACCACCCGGGGGCGAAGCCGGAGTCGTCTCGCCTCGTCCCCCTGCTGCTCGGCGTGATCGCGGTCGCGCTCCTGGTCGCGGGCGTGGCCTGGCTCGTGTCGACGCGGTTCCGCTTCGGGCGGACGGACGACGGCGCGTCCGCCAGGACGTCGGCCGGCGGCCCGGGCGCGCCGGGCGCCCCCGGCGCCGGCGAGGGGCCGCGCCTGATCGTCGACCCCGTCCCGAACCGGACGGGCGAGCGGAGCATCCGCGTGACGGGCGCCGCCCGCGCGGTCGCGGGGGCCGCGATCGCCGAGGTCCTGATCGACGGCGAGCCCGTCGAGCTCGACGCCCGCGGGCAGTTCAACCACAAGGTCGCGCTCGACCTCGAGGGGGCGAACACCATCAAGCTCGCCGCCCGCGACAGCGAGATGCGGACGACGGTCAAGGAAGTGACCGTGATCGCCGACCGGACCGCGCCGCGGATCGAGGTCCTCACGCCGGCCCCCGACTCGTACCTCGCCGCCTCGACCGTGTCGCTCGAGCTCGACGTCGGGGAGGACGCGGTCTCGCTCTCGGTCGCGGGCCGCCCGGTGCCGCTCGACCGGGCGTCCGGCAAGCCCGTGTCCGTGCCCCTCGCCCTCGCCGACGGGCCGAACGACCTCGACCTCGAGGCGCGCGACGCGGTCGGCAACGTCGCGAAGAAGACCGTCCGCCTGAACCGGGACGCGGTCGCGCCGAAGGTCCGCCTCGATCCGGTGCCCGCGCGGGTCACGAACCGGACGGAGGTCCAGATCGCGGGGACGCTCGACGAGGACGGCTGCACGGTGACGGTCGGCGGGATCGCCGCCCGCGTCGAGGGGCGGCGCTTCACGGCGTCGTGCCCGCTCGTCCCGGGGTCGAAGACCTTCGAGGTCGTCGCGAAGGACCGTGCCGGGAACGAGACGCGCGAGATGGCCGGGCCGGTCGCCTACGACCCCGGCCCGGATGTCGCCGGGAGCGGCGGAGGCACCGGCGGGAGCGGCGGGGGCGGAGGCGGGAGCGGAGGCGGGACCGAGGGCTCGGGCGAGCCCGAGCCGCCCTCCGGCGCCGAGCGCGCGCCGACCGAGCTCGCGCCCATGGGCAAGGACGAGCGCGGCTTCGCGCTCTTCAAGCACGCGACCGACGAGGCCCTCATGGTGCTCGTCCCGGGCGGCGTCTACCGCATGGGCTCGACCGAGGGGCGCGAGGACGAGAAGCCGCCGCACGACGTCTCGGTCGACGCCTTCTACATCGACCGCCACGAGGTGTCGGTCGGCCAGTTCGAGCGCTTCGTCGCCCGGACGGGCTACATGTCCGAGGCCGAGAAGCGGCGCGGCGCCTACGTCCTCGACCCGGCGACCGGCAGCTGGGCCTTCGTCCAGGGCGTGAGCTGGCGCGATCCCGGGTTCGCCCAGACGAAGGACCACCCGGTCGTGTGCGTCACCTTCAACGACGCCGCGGCCTACGCCGAGTGGGCCGGAAAGCGGCTGCCGACCGAGGCCGAGTGGGAGAAGGCGGCCTCGTGGGAGTTCAAGGCCGTCACCAGCCGCAAGCGGCTCTATGCCTTCGGCGACGAGGTGCCGCGCAAGGGCGCCAAGGTCGGCAACTTCGCCGACGAGACCTTCGCGAAGACCTTCGCCGGCTGGCGGACGATCGACGGCTACGACGACGGCTTCGAGTACACGGCGCCCCTCGGGTCCTTCCCGGCGGCGCTGTCGGCGAACGGCACGGCCGACATGAGCGGCAACGTCGCCGAGTGGTGCTGGGACTGGTACGACGAGGACTTCTACGCCGACACCGCCGCCGCGAAGAACCCGTCCGGGCCGGCGTCGGGCACGAACCGCGTCCTGCGCGGCGGCTCGTGGCACGGGGCCGCGGACGAGCTGCGGACGACGCGCCGGGCCAAGGCGGCGCCGGCGGCCTCGAGCACGGCCATCGGGTTCCGGTGCGTGCGGCGGGTGAAGAAGCCCTGAGCCCGGGCCGGCCCCGGGGCCCCGGGACGGTCCGGGTCACTTCCCCTTCTTCGCTTCCTTCTCGGCCCACGCCCGGCTCACGATCCCCTCGACCGTGATGCTGCGGATGATGACGCGGGCGTCGTGCACCTCGAAGCCGATCTTGCCCGGCGCCAGGTCCTTCGCCCCGAGCTTCACCTTGATGACGTCGACGCCGTTGACGGAGCCCGTCAGCTCGCCGTCCGCGACGGAGACGCGGATCGTGTAGCTGCGCCCGGCGCGCATCTCCTTGCGGGCCGGCCCGCCGCCGCCCGAGACGGCCTTCCCCTGCTTGCGCACGAGCTGACGCCCCCACTCGACGGCGAGGCCCTGCCCGCTCTTCGGCTCGCAGAGCGTCAGGGCGAAGCTCGAGTTCGGCCCGTTGTACCAGCAGTAGAGGTCGAGGTCGATCGAGCACGGCGGCTCCATCTCGACCTTGTGGTGCACCTTCCCGAAGTCGTTCGTGCCGGAGCCGACGTCCCAGCCGTCGTGGCCCTCGGCGACGTTGGCGGCCGACGCGAGCGTCGCGCGCTCCGGCCGCTTCGCCCACACCCAGTCGCGCAGCTCGCGGTCGCTCGTCGGCGAGAAGGTGTAGCTTATGACGGCCTTGTCGCCGACGAACGTCGGGGCGATGGCGAGGCTCGCGACCGCCTTCTGGACCACCTGGCCAGTGCGCGGCGCGCCATCGGGCGGGGGCGGCGGGGGCGGCAGCGGCTCGGTCCCCCCCTCGTCGTCGGGCTGGCGCGGCGCGGGCACCTGCGCCGTCGCGTCGGCGGCGGCGAGGCCGCCGACCAGGGCGAGTACGGCCGCGGCCCGGCCCACCCGGGCGAACACCCGGGCCCACGAGCCCGACGAATCCCGTTCACGGGCGACGCGCATGGCGCCTTCCTCCGAGCCGAAGCCTGCGTTCTGAAAGGAAGCCAAGACGGCACGCCCCCCCTCGACCTCGTGCCGCCGTCCCGGGTCGAGTATAACTTCTGACGGCTGCGTTGGCGAGCGCCGCGCGCGCCGGCGGGCGGGGGAGGCGGCCCGGGATGTACGACGACGGTTATCGCGACAGGACGGGGTGGCTGGGCGCCCTGCGCCTGCTCAACGCGTCCTTCCGGATCGGGCGCCTCTTCGGCGTCGAGATCCGGATGTACTGGCTCACCGTCATCGTCCTTCCCCTCCTGTTCCACGACGTCGTCGAGTACGCCTCCGGGGCGCTCGAGTCGGCCGTCCTCATCGCCCTCGGCTGCATCCTCGTCGAGCTGGTCGTGTACACGCACGAGATGGGTCACATCGCCGCCGGCTGGCGCTACGGCATGCCCGCGTCGCTGATCACGCTCTCGCCGCTCGGCGGCCTCGCCCACCTCATGGCCCGGCCGCCCTCGCCGCGCGCCGACATCGTCGTCTCGCTCGCCGGCCCCGCGGTCCACCTGCCGTGGGTCGGCGTGACGTGGCTCCTCCTCCACTTCGAGATCGGGACGGGCGCGCTCAGGCCCGACTCGTGGACGTTCCCGCCCGTCTGGTTCGCCCTCGAGCTCCTGTTCCGGATCAACGGGCTGCTGGCCCTGTTCAACCTGCTGCCGTTCTTCCCGCTCGACGGAGGTCGCGTCTTCCGGGCCCTGCTCGCGTTCCGCCTGCATCCCAACCGGGCGAGCCTCATCGCGGCCTACGTCGGGATGGCGGGCGCCGTCGCGATCCTCGTCTACGGGCTCGTGGCGGAGGGCATCTACGGGACGGTCCTCGTCTTCCTCGCGATCTCGAACGCCATCTACTGCTGGCAGGAGCTCCTGGCGGCGCGCCACTCGGACGGCCCGTACTCGAGCGACGACATCCGGAAGCCGTGGCAGACCGACCCCGACGCCTGGAAGACGGGCGCGGGCGCGGCCGCCGCCGACGACGACGACGTCGTCCCCCGGGCGCCGCGCCGCGGCGGGCGGGTCGCGCGCTTCTTCGGCCGGCTCACGGGCCGCGGGCGGGACCGCGAGGAGGAGCCGGCGGCCGCCGCGCGCGAGGAGGCGGCGACCGAGTCCGAGGTCGACCGGATCCTGGCGCGCGTCAGCGAGGTCGGGATGGCCGGGCTCACCGACGCCGAGCGCCGGACGCTCGAGCGGGCGTCGCGGGCGTTGCGGACGCGGCGCTCGGGTCGCTGATCGAAGCTCGGTCTCAGTCTCCGCGGCCGGCCAGCGCCCGGCGCGCCCGCTCGAGGGCGCTCGCCTCGATCTTGCGGATCGCCTCCTGGGAGAGCGACAGCTCGCGTCCGACCTCGCGGAGGCTCCGGTCGCGTCCGTCGCGAAGGCCGTAGCGGCGGGCGAGGACGTCGCGCTCGCGCGGCCCGAGGGCGCCGAGCGCTCGCTCGACGTCCAGGCGGGCGTCGATGGCGGCGACGACGCGCCGGAACGAGGCGTCCGGGACGGGCGGGGCCGAGCCCTCATCGCGCCCGGCCGGGCCGCCGGCGCGGACGATGCGGCGCGAGGCGGCGCGGTGGGCGGCGCGGAGCCGGTCCCTCTCGACCCGGCTGCCGCGACTCCGCTCGGCGTCGGCCGTCGCGGCGAGCGCCTGGTCGAGGGCGCGGCCCGCGTCGGCGCCGTCGGACATGGCCCGGGCGGCGCGGCGGTCGACCTCGCGCAGCGCCGAGCGGAGGTGACGCGGGATCGAGACCGAGATCGAGAGCGTCTCCGCCTCCCGGAGGATCTGGCCGCGGATGCTCTTGAAGAGGAAGGCGGCGAGGCGTCCGCCCCCGTCGTAGCGGCGGAGGGCGTTGACGGCGGCGGCGAGCCCGGCCGACACCAGGTCGTCGATCTCGGCGGCGCCGCGCGCGCGGGCGACGCGGCGCGCGAGCGTGAAGACGAGGCCGGCGTAGCTCCGGACGAGCCGCTCCTCGGCGCGGCGATCGCCATCCCTCGCGAGCCGGGCGAGGCGGCAGCGCTCGTCGAGCGGGAGGCCGGCTCCCGGCGTCGACGAGGGGAGCGACGACGGGAAGGGCGACGGGAACGGCGACGCGCTCGACGACGGGCTCGCGGCCGGGACCCACGGCGAGAAGGGACGCTCGGGAGGGGCGGCGACGGCGGCGGTCATGGTGTGGTCCTCGGTGCCTCGATGCTGGCGCTCGGTCCTCGGCCCTCGGGCTCGGGGCTCGCCTCGCTCCGGCCCGCGCTGGCGGTCCGGTCCTCGGAGTCGCAACCGGCGGGCCGGACGGTCCTTCGCGGGTCCGGCGGCGACGCGCACCCGATTCCTTCGGGGTCGGGGTGGGAGGCGGGGGAGAAAGTCGGCTCGGGCCATCGCCCTGGCGACGCCCCCGGTCCAGGCCGGCCGGGCCGCCCGCCACGCCGTATACTTGAGCGACGCATGGGAGACCTCGCCCTTCCGCTCGCGCTCTTCGTGGCGGCGCTCGCCGGCGTCGCCCTCGGGGTCGGGCTCGCGCGTCGCCGCCCGGCGGCCGCGGCGCGCGGCCCGAAGGCTCGCGTCGCCGGCGGCGGCGGTCCCGGCGCGGGCACGCCCGGGCGCGACCAGCTCGTCCTCGAGGACCAGCGGCGGCGCCGGCTCATAGGCGAGATCGTCCAGGTGATCGTCCACCAGCTCCGCGGCTGGCTGTCGGGCGTGGGGACGCTGTTCGCGACGGACGCGCGCTCGGGGGAGGTGGTCCTCCGGGCCTCGCCCCGCGAGCTGCGCGGGCGCCTCGAGGAGCTCGAGACGACCGTCAACCGGCGCCTCGGCGCGCTCGAGGGGCTCGGCGCGAACCGGACCTGGGCGCTCCTCGAGCTCGACCGCCTCCTCCGGCTGGCCGCGCATCCCGTGAAGAACGGGGACATCCGCGTCGAGATCGACGTGGCGCCGGACGCCGAGCGCGCCCTCTCGGGCGACGCCGGCCGGCTGGGCGACGCCTTCGCGGAGCTCGTCCGCAACGCCCAGAAGGCGATCCGGCGCGGCGGGCGGGGCGGCCGCATCGTCCTGCGGGCGCGGCGCGTGCCGGAGGGCGTCGTGATCGAGGTCGAGGACGACGGGCCCGGGATCGCCCCCGACGTCCTCCCGCTCATCTGGCTCCCGGGCTTCACGACCGACAAGGAGGAGGGCTGGGGGTTCGGGCTCTTCTTCGTGCGCGAGCAGGTCTCGCGCCACGGCGGGTCGATCGAGGCCGAGAACCGCGACGGCGGCGGCGCGGTCTTCCGGATCAAGCTCCCGCTCGGCTCGCGCGACGCCGTGACCGCCGCGGCCGCGGCCGGAGGCGACGCGCGGGCGGGCCCGTCCGGCCCGCGCCCGGCGGTCGTCCTCGCCGAGAGCGAGCCGGCGCTGGCCGCGGCCCTGTGGGCGGAGCTCGGGACGGCGGCGGCGGGGGCGGCCGACGCGCCCCAGGTCGTCGCCCGGAGCGCCTTCGATGTGGACGCGGACGCGGTCGTGCTGGCGACGACGTGCTCGGGACGGCCCGTGGGCCCGGTCCGCGCCCAGGCGACGGCCTTCTTCGGCGACGAGGTCGAGTGGCGGGCCCAGGCGGCGCTCCGGGCGCGCGGTGCGGACGAGCTGCTCGTCGGGCAGGCGATCGTCGTCGCGACCGGCGACGCGCGCGTCCCCTACGTCGTCCTGGCGCCGACCGTGCGCGCCGAGGCCGTCGAGCCGCCCGCCGGCCCGAGCGTCTACCTGGCCGCGCGCGCCGCCTTCGAGGCGACGCTCGCCTTCAACGCCACGAGCGGCGAGGCGATCCGCCGCCTCGCCGTCCCGTGGCTCGGGGCGGAGGGGGCCGAGCCCGCGGTGGTCGCGCGCCAGGTCCGCGCCGCCCACGAGGAGGCCATCGAGGGGCGCCGCCGGCGCCTCGCCACGGCCGAGGAGCGCGCCGACTTCGAGCGCTGGCTGGTCGGGCTCGCGGAGGGGGCCGGCGCGGCGACGGCGACGGCGGCCACGGCGAGGGCGCCCGCGGCGGCGCGGGGGAGCGCCCGGTGAGCAAGGGGCGGCTGCTGCTCGTCGAGGACGACCCGCGCCAGCGGCACGACTACGCGGCGCTCGTCCGCGAGCTCGGCTACGACATCGAGGCGGCGGCGACCGTCGAGGAGGCCGAGCGGAAGGTGCGCGCGACCGACCGGTACGCCGTCGCGGTCGTGGACGTCTGGCTGCCGCGGACGGCCGGGAGCGCGGTCGAGGACCACGAGGGCGGCCTCCGCGTCCTGCGGGCGATCCGGGCCGAGCGCCCGGAGACGCCGACGATCCTGATCACGGCCCACGGCGACCTCCGGACCGGGATCCGGGCGCTCAACGACGGCGCCTTCGACTTCATCTTCAAGGGGACGACGCTCGGCGACGACCTGCGCCACGCGCTCCGCCGGATCGAGGAGCGGGCGAGCGCCGAGCGCCGGATCGCGGCCCTCTCCGAGGAGGTGGACGCGGCCCGCGACACGCTCGTCCTCGAGAGCGAGGCCATGCGGCGCGTGACCGCCGAGGCGGGCCTGCTCGCCGCCGAGCCGGGCGAGCCGAACGTCCTCATCCTCGGCGAGTCGGGGGTCGGCAAGACCGCGATCGCCCGCGAGATCCACAGGCGGAGCCGGCGCGCGGCCGGGCCGTTCGTCGCCGTCAACTGCGCGGCGATCCCGGTCGAGATCGCCGAGACGCGCTTCTTCGGCCACGTGAAGGGCGCCTTCACGGGCGCCGACCGGCGCGCCCAGGGGCTCCTCGAGATCGCCGACGGCGGGACGCTCTTCCTCGACGAGGTCGGCGACCTCCCGGCCGCGATCCAGCCGAAGCTGCTCCACGTCGTCCTCCCCGAGTCGACGACGCGCCGCTTCCGCCCGGTCGGCGCCTCGGCCGAGGTCGCGACCGACGTGCGCATCGTCGCCGCGACCGACCAGCCGATCGAGGGCGCCGGCACCGGCTTCCGCCGCCAGCTCCTCGCCCGCCTGATGGACGGCCTGATCCGGATCCCGCCGCTCCGCGAGCGCGCGGACGACGTCCTGCCGCTCGCCCGCTACTTCCTGAAGAAGTTCGAGCCCGCGGGCGCGGTCGCGCTCGAGCCCGGCGCCGCCCAGGTCCTCCGGGCCTACGCCTTTCCCGCGAACGTCTGGGAGCTCCAGAACTGCGTCCGCAAGGCCCTCCGCCAGGCGCGCCTCGAGGGCCGCGCCGCGATCGACGAGGACCTGCTCGTCCGCGCCGTCCCCGAGCTGCGGACGCCCGAGACCCTCGCCCGCCTCGCCGAGCGCGGCCGCGACCGCTTCCGCGAGCCGATCCTCGCCTTCCTCCGCGAGGGCTTCCGCTGGCTCGCCCCGGACCTGCTGCGCGCGCGCGCCGGCACCCCGCGCAAGCCCGCGCCCGGCGAGCCCAAGTTCCAGGAGCGCGCGATCGCGACCTTCGTCGCCTCGCTCCTCGAGACCGGCGCCTCGCAGGCCGAGGTCGCGCGGGCGCTGCAGGTCGACGAGGACACGGTCGCGCGGTACGCCGGGATCTACCGGAAGAGCGTGCTGGCGGCGGGGACGGGGACGGGGACGGGGCAGGGGCAGGGGGAGGGGCAGGGGCAGGGGCAGG